>CAESAD010000008.1_pt1 | contig 69740 bp, 73 predicted proteins | sample 7263541 | NCBI WGS metagenome assembly CAESAD01 (sample SAMEA6814110, study PRJEB35770) | freshwater metagenome | biome: Freshwater; feature: Freshwater reservoir; material: water | place: Czech Republic | collected 2017-07-26 | depth 30m m
CATTTCAGAGTTGCTGATTCCAGGTAGTCCTGATGCCTGAGAGGTTCTGGGGAGCATTGCCCCTTCGGCGTCGCACTGGCTGTGCGCTCTCTCCCACTCGGAATCGATAGCCCTTAAAGCGTACTACGGGGCACGAGTTGACGCGCTTATTCCCCTACGACTCGAGCTTTACGGCGCATAGCCAATTCATCGTTGCCATCGGAGACAATGTCCGATTCGGCGACTGCATATTCAGACTGGTCACTTGGCAACTGGGACAAGGAGCCTTCGATTTCTTGCCAAACGCGACCGATAGCGATGCCGAACACACCCTGGCCGCCAGCTAGTAAGTCAATAACCTCATCTGGTGAGGTGCATTCATAAACGCTAACGCCATCGCTCATAAGCGTGACCTGAGTTAAGTCAGTCGTGCCACGTGCCCGCAAGTGCTCTACGGCGGTGCGGATCTGTTGCAGTGAAACACCCGTGTCCAGAAGGCGTTTAACAATCTTCAATTCCAAAATGTCGCGGAAACCGTAAAGACGTGAGGTACCGGATCCTGTAGCTGGGCGAACAGTTGGCAGCACTAACGATGTGCGAGCCCAGTAATCGAGTTGGCGATAAGTGATTCCTACTACTCCGGCAGCAACTGGTCCGCGGTAACCAACCTCAGGCATTGACTCCATTGCAGTCTCGTCAAACAGCAAACCCTGTGCCCCAGCCTTGATAGCCGCAGCATCACGTGCGATTTCTCGTTGACGTTGGGCTGCGTTGTCTGGCGTAGTGTCTGACATGCATTGCTCCTGAGAACAGCAGGGAGGGATGACTAATCAACCCACGGGGAACCTGTGTCCTTTCACAATAGAACTAGCGAATATCAAGGTCAAAGACATATGCCTGCGACACGCCGAAGTCTTAACCTAAACCTCTAGTTGAGATATCAAACCCTTTGTTTGGTGGGGTTTCTAGCTGAAGTCTTCAGGCTGAATGTCATCTAGGAACGCCCGAAATTCATCAAGTTCTGCCTCGCTCAGATCATCGCCTGATTCAGCGGATAGCTCATCGTCATCAGCTAGATCCATTCCAGCAAAATCCATAACGTCTTGAGCTACGAAAACTGGAACGTCATCTCGAACTGCTAGCGCAACTGCATCCGATGGACGGGCACTGATCGAATCATGGTTTAGGAAATTGATGGTTGCGTAGAATGTGCCTTCGATCAATTCACTGATCGTCACTGAAGTTACCTGTCCCCCAAGTTGCGTGATGGTAGAGGCCAGTAAATCATGCGTCAACGGTCGAGCAGGAATGACGCCATCAAGCGCCAGGGAAATTGCGGTGGCTTCGGCTGTACCAATCCAAAGAGGCAGGTAACGAGCTGCCAGCTGGTCGCGCAAAATCAAGACAGGCTGGTTTGACGGCAGTTCGAGCCGGACACCAACAACATCTACTTGTCTCACAGCGCTCATTCTATGCACACTTAATTAGTTTTGCCGATCGATAATTTCGCGGACCAGCAACCCATGCAGGGAGATTATTGATGTAGCCAACTGAACTGTAAGTTCTTCGGCTTGTGCGCTGGCTGTAATGTTGCGACCTGAGGCTGCGCTTTTCACTATCGGCGCAAAAAGATCTACTTCGCGACTAGCGCTAGAAAGCACAGTCTTGAGGTGGCGCGGCTCTAACCCGTAACTACGTAGGGACAGGGCTAGCGTCACCACTGCAGATGCGGTAACTGAAAAATAGCCTTGTGCATCAGGTTTGATCAATCCAAATTCCACCAGCTGATCTATGAATTCGGCATCTGCCTGTGTGTCAGCTACTAACTCTAAGCGATTCATGCGAACTGACTGCATGTCATTCGATAAGGCAATTGCTTCGGTGCTAACCAAGGCGCGCGGTGGCTTTGGTGCCACATCGGAAACGTTGGCCGGCTGTAGTCCCCGATTCAAGGCGTCTATGTGTTCCTTGATGACGCGTAATGGCAAGAAATAATCCCGCTGCATGCGCAGTACATAACGCAAGCGTTCAACGTCAACAAGTGAAAATTTGCGATATCCACTTGCTGTGCGTTCTGGCGTAATTAGGCCATTTGTTTCAAGAAATCTAATTTTTGAAATTGTAATATCTTCAAACTCATCACGAAGCCGAACCAGAACCTCGCCAATGCTTAAAAGAGCGGGTGAATGCTTTGAAAAATCAAATTCGGTAGCTGACATTTACTGTCCTGCATCAGTTGCTAACAAGAAAACAAATCGGAACTTTCCAATTTGCAATTCGTCACCATTATGCAATTGCGTTGTCGCAACTCGAGTCTTATTAACATAAGTTCCATTTAGCGAACCGGCATCACTCAAAGTCCAGCCATCTCCCACCAGTTCCACGAGTGCATGCTTTCGGGAGACAGTTACGTCATCTAGGAAAATCTTGCTATCAGATGCCCGACCAATTGAAATCTTTTCCCCGCCAGCCAACGGGAATTGCATACCTTCCATTGCGCCCCGGCGAACTACTAGGTAAGCCGATCCCCCACCAGAAAGTGTGGACGCATCAATTGCGGTTAATTCGCCAGTCTCTGGACTTTCAGTTATCGGGATGACGCCAGTGGCATCAGAGCTAAGCGGTACAGCTTTAGTTAACTCTGACTCGTCTCCACTGTTATCCATGTCTATACCTTAACGTGAGGCTTAGCTTGTGGTGATGGCTTGATACGCGGCAGCGTCTAGAAGTTGCGCAACTAGTTCTGAAGCGTTCCCTGAGACCTTCACGTCTACAATCCATCCGTTGTTGTACGGATCGGAATTCAAGGTGTCTGGCGCGGTCTCAATTGCGTCGTTGCGGGCAAGAACTTCACCAGTTACTGGCGCATAGATGTCGCTCACACTCTTTGTGGATTCGACTTCACCGCATGTGGCTCCTGCAGTCAAGCTGTCGCCAACGCTAGGCAGTGAAACGAAAACGATGTCACCTAGAGCATGCTGGGCATAATCTGTAATTCCGAAGCGGATCGTGGATTCATCAATAACTCGAACCCATTCGTGCTCGGCGGTGTACTTCAAATCTGCAGGTATGTTACTCATGGATAAATCGTACGGCACCAGAACCTAGGATTTCGGCAGGGGCACGATAGCCGAAATGTCCACATTTTGACTTTCTTCAATGGTCACTTCGCCGCCGCCAGAACCAACCGTATCTACTAAACCACCCGGGATTTCGATAGCTGGGCGCAAAACTGTTGGATCGCCAATCACAGAAATCGTTATTGGTACTTGTAGAGCGGTACCACTCACGGTTACACCACTTGCACTATCCGCAAACCAGGTGTTACCAACTACTCGGACTGACAGCCCTCGATCGGAAATTTGAATCGCAGACGCACCCGCATCTCGCAACTCTTGCATTGCATCCAACAAAGTTGTTGCCGTCAAGTTTCCCGCAATTGTGATCGTGATGCCTGAGCCAATGATAGTTTCGGTGCCGGCAAGGACGCCCAATGCATCTGCGCGTCGCTTTGCTTCATTTAGTGCGGCGTACTCATCGCCACCAAGTAAGGTCTCACGCGCTGCCTCTAGCCTGGTGTTTTCGGAATCAAGGCGTGCTTCGCGCTGCGCTAAATCATCTAACAATCCAACTAAGTCACTCTGTCTGGCATTCGCAAGAACTGCATCGTTAGCACTGCCCGTTATAGCGGCCGTCAAAGTAAATCCGAGCAAGATGAATAAGACCGTGATCATGACCTGGGTGCCGTTGCGCTGAGGTGTCAATGATCTTTTGAGACGAAACCTTGCTTCAGCCGCAGTGCGAACTGGCCTGCCACGGCGAGGCGCCGAATGCATTCCCATTCCGTTATGCCTTCAGCAAATGTCGTCGGATAGCTGCCACGTTAGCGAAGATACGCATCGTGAGTACTACGACTACACCGGTTGACATCTGTGAACCAACACCAAGTTGGTCACCCAGGAATACGATCATGGCCGCCACTAAAACGTTGGAAAGAAACGAGATCACAAATATTCGATCATTGAACAAACCGTCGAGAACTGATCTAAATGCTCCGAAGACCGCATCTAGTGCCGCAACAACTGCGATCGGCAAGTAAGGCTGAAGCCAAACTGGCACCGTCGGTTGCAGGAGAAGTCCAACGACGATTCCCACTAACAACCCAATGGCCGGAATCATGGCGTGTCCTTACTTGTAGTGGTGGTAGTACCTGCTGCTGGCAGCGTAACTTCACCAATGGTTTGCAGTTCCCAGATTACGCCGTATTGCGCCTCGAGTTGCTCAAGCAATAATCCAGCGGCGTTCTCTCTAAACAATCCGGCTATCTGGTTTGGATCTGGCCCAACAGCGACGACGACATAAGGAGGACTAAGCGGGCGGTAATTGACCAAAATCGCAGAACCGGCAGAACGAATTGCAGATGTTGGAGTAAGCCTGCGACCGTTGATTGCAATGTTGGTAGCTCCTGCTTGCCAGAGCCCATTCACTACCATTTGCAAGTCACGATCTATAACCTTGCCCGGCTGATTAGTTACATCGGTCAATGAGTCCACTTGAGCGTCGTCTAAAGTCACTGATACGCCTCCACCGGTAACTTCAGCTTGACCAGTTGCAGCACGGAGTCTAAGTAGACGCTCTCGAGCTTGCGCCCCAAGAGAAGTCCCAGCAAGTGTTGCCTGTTCAGCATCTAGTAGATCACGTTGCGCTGTCAATACAGTGGCTTCAAGAACTTGAACGCGCTTATCGGCAGCATGTACCCGATCGACGAGCGCATTTCTAGTTAGCGTATTCTCAGTTGCCTGCAATCTAGTCTCTGCGATTGCCATTCCTAGAACCAGCGTGACAATAGTTGCCGCTACAGCAACAAAGACAACTGAAAACTTGCCATGATTACGTGTTGCATCTGATTCCGAATAATCAGACGCTAAAGCGTCCGCAAGTAGCGCATCCAGTGAAGCATCAAGTCTCATTGATACTCCTTCGCAGAGCAAGTATTTGTTTGATGTACAAAATGGCGGCGTACCAATACATGGTTATTCCCCAAAGCAAAAATGCCCAACCAAATATTTCCGCAAATTGCCCAACGTGACCGCTAAATGTGCCCATCAATATAAGTGGCAGTGCATACAGCAAATTCATTGTTGCTGCTTTTCCTACGAAGTGCACTGGAACTCCGTTGTATCCATGCTTCTTTAGATAAGCAAGGAATAGTGACATCACTACGTCACGGGACAGCAATGCAACAACCACCCAGACTGGAATCAATTCTCGGATGTAAAGTGCGAGCAAGGCAGCGACAACATATAACCGATCTGCCAGCGGATCCAGCAACTCTCCTAGCTTGCTGAACTGATTCAATCGTCGTGCCAGATAACCATCTAGCCAATCCGTAAACGAACTAATTACTAAAATTGTTAATGCTAGGCCGTCATTCTTAGGACCGACGATTAGCCAGAAAAAAACCGGCACTCCGAGCAGCCTTGCGGCGCTAAGCGCATTTGGGATCGTCCAAATTCGGTAAGTCAATTGTTGGTTCACTTAATACCTCACCAAGGCCTTACCCACTTTTGGCATATCTCAAGCCTACGGTTAACGTGCACATTTCTATGCGATAACCTTTCACGAGTAAGAAATTAAGCCCTGGTACTCCAACTGGCAGAGAGCGCGGTCTCAAACACCGTTCAGTGTGGGTTCGAATCCCACTCAGGGCACATTAGATCGCAGTTAACGACCCACGGATAGTGGCAATTTGGCCCAATAGTCCATTGATAAAGCGGCCAGATTCCGGAGTGCTAAGAACTGCAGCAATTTCTATCGCTTCCGAAACTGCTACTCCACTATCAACTTCTGGTCGCCACAGTAATTCGGCAATTCCAACTCGAACGATAGCTCGATCTACTGCAGGCATACGTTCCAGTGGCCAAGCCTGGGAGTAGGTTGCGATAACTTCGTCAATGCGATCGATATTTGTTTCTACAAGCGCTGCAAGTTCAATTGCATAATCGTTGACATCAGGATTGCGCTCAAAAACATCCGTAGCAGTTACGCCACGTTGTTCAGCTTCGAATAAAGATTCGACTGCTCGTTGACGTGCTTTAGTTCTAGTGCGCACTTAGTTAACTCGCCCCAGATATGAACCATCGCGAGTATCTACCTTGACTTTGGTATTTGATTCGATAAAAAGTGGAACCTTGATCTCAGCGCCTGTTTCTAACGTGGCCGGCTTACTTCCGGCGCTTGAACGATCGCCTTGCAAGCCTGGTTCGGTGTAAGTAATCATAAGTTCAACGCTGGCTGGCAGTTCAAGATAAATCGGAGCATCGTTGTGAATTGCTACAACACCTTCTTGATTCTCTAGCATGTACTTTGAGCCGTCGCCCACAATTGTGTCTGACAATGTGTATTGCTCAAAAGTTTGTAGATCCATAAACACCCAGCCATCGCCATCTTTGTAGAGGTACTGCATGTTGCGCTTATCTACATCGGCGGTCTCAACTGACACACCTGCGTTAAAAGTTTTGTCTACAACTTTTCCGGAGAGGATGTTCTTCAACTTGGTGCGAACAAAAGCTGGACCCTTACCTGGCTTTACGTGCTGAAATTCAACAACGGTCCAAAGCTGCCCATCAATGTTCAGGACTAGCCCGTTCTTCAGATCATTTGTTGACGCCACGTGTACTCCTTGGTTGCTGCTTAAAGTTCAATTAGTTCGTATGAAAACTCGGTGTAGTTTTCATGACCTTGCATTGTGACAGCAACTGTGTCCTCGATCCGAACTCCCCCACGTTCAGGTAAGTAAGCTCCAGGTTCAATGGTTATCACCGTGTTCTTAGCAATCTTACCCGCTCGATTGCGACTGAAAAACGGCTCTTCATGGATCTCAAGTCCTACGCCATGACCTAGCCCGTGCGTGAAAAATTCGCGATAGCCCGTCTCAGCTAGTGAGGCGTTGACAGCGTCTTCGACGGAGCTGTAATCCACCACTGAACTTATGGTGCTACGCCCCGCAGCTTGTGCTTGCGCTACTGCTTGGTGCAATTCGACTTGCCACTGCGCTGGCTTTCCCATAACAAAAGTTCGAGTGCAATCTGCATGGTATCCATCAACTTTGGCACCAAAATCTATCTTGAGTAAGTCCCCGGAACTCAATTCACGAGTTGTTGGCTCGTGGTGCGGTATCGCGCTGTTTGGGCCACCGGCAACAATTGATGCAAAAGCGATGTCATCAGCCCCGAGTTCCCGCATTCGATTCTCAAGTAGATCTCGCACTTGTCTTTCCGTGAGACCAACCTGAACTTTTGGCAGAATGTCACTTAGTGCCTGAGTGGAAATCTGGCAGGCTGCACGAATCGACTGCATTTCTGACTGGTCTTTCACACTGCGCAACTGCTCAATAACTCCATCAGTTTCCAAAAATGACATTTTGGAATTGGAATCTTTAAGTGCCTTGAGAGCATTTACTGAGATGTCATCACCCTCTACCAAAACTTCTCGTTGCGGTTGTCCGCGAAGTAGTAGTTCAGACAGATTCCGACCAATCATGATCTCCACACCGATGGTTTGATTTGCGCTCTGAATCTCGTATCGAGAGTCGGTAGCTAGTGTTGCTGAGTTTTTTGTTACAAACAGCGCACCGTTTGAGCCGGTGAATCCACAAAGATACCGAACATTAATTAGATTGGTGACGTAGAGCCCTTGATCGTCGGCTAATTCAGATTGCAGCCGTTCGATTCGCTGTAACGTCACAACTTAACTAGTGCCTGCAATGCAAGCAGGTAGGACTGTGCGCCAAAACCACTGATTGTTCCTGTTGCCAGTCCAGAGATCAAAGAGGTGTGCCTAAACTCTTCACGCGCAATCGGGTTACTTAGGTGTACTTCGATCAAGCCTGCTGTCAGCATTGCGGCCGCATCACGAATCGCAACTGAGTAGTGAGTAAATGCTGCTGGGTTCATAATTACGAAGGTCTTAGTTTCTGCAGCCTCGTGTAGCCAGGAAATTAAAGTAGCTTCATCATTGGTCTGGCGAAAATCAACTTCGAGCTTAAGCGTGGTAGCAGTTTCAACGCACAACTTCTCGATATCTTGCAACGACAAAGTCCCGTAAACATCCGGTTCTCTAGTCCCCAATCGATCTAGATTCGGGCCATTGAGAATCATAACTTTTCGCATGCTAGTCACTTTGCCCTAGTTTGTTGTAAGCCGCAATCAGCAACGCCGAGTCAGGATCTTCAAGAATATTTGGCTTAGCGATATCTTCCAGAACTATAAACCGAAGTTTTGCGCCACGCGCCTTTTTGTCTATCCGCATGGCATCAAGTAACTGATTGAACGTACCCCTGTTGTAGGTAATTGGTAAACCAACACCCGACAGAATATCGCTATGACGAGTCACTATTTGGGCATCAAGTCGACCAGCAAGATGCGACAAGTTAGCTACAAACATCATTCCCACAGCTACTGCGTTGCCGTGTCTCCAAGTGAACTTCTCGTTGCGTTCTACGGCGTGACCAAATGTGTGACCATAGTTCAAGATCTCACGACCGGCGCTAGTTCCTAGCGTCTCTCGCAGGTCATTCCCAACCACATCAGCTTTAACTTGAATTGCTCTAGCAATTACTTCCTCGGCGTGTACCCAATTTGGCGATTGCGCACCAACTAAGTCGCTTTCGAGTAAAACTAAAATTTGTTCATCACGGATGAAACCACACTTAATCACTTCGGCTAACCCACCCACATAATCTTGGGTAGTTTGCGAGTCCAGGAAATTCATGTCGCACAACACAGCGATCGGTGAGTAAATGGCGCCGACTAGATTCTTGCCTTCACCAGTATTGATTCCAGTCTTACCGCCCACCGCGGCATCTACCATTCCCAGCAAAGTTGTTGGAATGTGTAAAACTTTCACACCACGTAACCATGTCGCAGCAACGAACCCGGCTAAATCAGTCGTGGCGCCACCACCAATAGAAATAATCAGGTCATTTCGGGTGAATCCAGCTTTACCAAGAGCCATCCAGCAAAACTCAAGTACTGCTGCAGTCTTGGCATTTTCAGCATCAGGAACTTCAATTGCAATCGACTCAACATCGGAAATTTGCAGTCTGAGTTTTGCGGCATGATCTCGCATCGACTCAGGATGTATGACTGCGACTCGTGATACGCCTGATAAGTAAGTGTCTATGTTGGACAAGATATTGCGGCCCACTACTACTTCGTATTTATGCTCGGCATGTACTTCGATGACAGTCATCAGCCAACCTCTAACTTAGCTAAATCATCTGTGATTGCCTGCACTACTTCGCTTGGAATAAGTTTTGAGGTATCGATTGCAATAGTCGCAACTTCTTTGTAAAGCGGCTCACGTGCTGCCATTAAATCTGCAAGTTGCCCGCGTACGTTGCCCAATAAAAGTGGTCGATTGCGATTCATGCCTACGCGATCAACTGCCTGTGCTAACCCGGCAATTAACCAAACAACTTTTGCCTTGCGCACTTGGGAACGGGTGTCGTCGTTCCCTAAAGATCCACCACCTAAAGCGAGCACTGCCTCATCAGTTTGTAAAAGTTCGCAAACAATATCGTGTTCAAGTTTGCGAAACGCTGGCTCGCCATCTTGCGTAAATATGTCGGAAACACTTTTGCCGGCACGGCTCTCAATAACTTGATCGCTATCAAAGAAGTTAACGTTCAGCTCCCGCGCTAGCAGCTTGCCAACTGTAGTTTTGCCGGCGCCAGGAACTCCAACCAACACGATGGGTGCCACGGTTACATCCTTAAATGTGAGCGGTAGGACGCAATGTTTCGGGCAGTCTCTATAACGTGATCTCCACCAAATTTTTCAAGAACGGCATCTGCCAACACCAATGCGACCATAGCTTCCGCTACTACGCCAGACGCAGGCACTGCGCAGGCATCACTTCGCTGCGAGATCGCAGTTGCAGCCTGGCCAGTTTCAACATCAACTGTTGCTAACGCACGTGGCACAGTTGAAATCGGTTTCATCGCAGCACGTACTCGGATCGCTTCCCCAGTACTCATGCCACCTTCGGTACCACCACTGCGGCTGGTATTGCGATGCAGTGATTCACCATCAAGATAAATTTCATCATGTGCTTGTGAACCGCGTCGCCGCGCAGTTTCGAAGCCATCCCCAACTTCAACACCTTTAATCGCTTGAATACCCATCAGCGCTGCTGCTAGTCGACTGTCGAGGCGACGATCCCAATGCACGTGAGACCCCAGGCCTACTGGGACACCATGTGCGACTACTTCTACTACGCCACCGAGCGTGTCACCATCAGCTTGGGCAGATGTGATCTCTGCTTGCATTGCGGCGCTTGCAGTTGGTGAAAAGCAGCGCACTGGATCATTGTCAATGTCTGCTAAATCTTGAAAATCTGGAATTTCAGTTGAGTCCGTAGCAACAGATCCGATGCTAACTACATGGCTAAGGACTGTGATGCCAGCAACTTGCTCTAAAAACTTTTTAGCAACTTCACCAAGGGCTACTCTCGCGGCAGTTTCCCGCGCACTTGCTCGTTCTAAAATTGGACGCGCATCGGTGTGCGAATATTTCTGCATTCCGGCAAGATCAGCGTGGCCAGGTCGCGGTCTAGTTAAAGGTGCATTGCGTGCCACGTTTTCTAAACTTGCAGCATCTACTGGATCAGCGGACATCACGTCCTGCCATTTTGGCCATTCCGAATTGGCGATAGTTATGGCAATTGGGCCACCTTGCGTGAAACCGTGCCTAATGCCACCAGTTATTGTCACGGCGTCTTGTTCAAATTTCATCCGAGCGCCGCGTCCAAATCCCAGGCGGCGGCGGGCTAGTGCGGCATCGATGTCAGCTGTTGCAACTTCTACGCCTGCTGGCAGTCCTTCCAGAATCGCGGACAGCGCAGGACCATGAGATTCTCCTGCAGTTAACCAGCGCAACATGCCTCTAGTCTTTCACCTTTTGGGCAATAACACCGAATTGGCGACTTAGATTGTGCTTAATCCGCGGGCAAGCAGTTCGGAATTTAGCGCATCTCGCATTTGGCCTAGCGGCGCCACTTCACCAGTCATCAGATTTACTTGGTGTCCAGCTTGATGTAACAGCATTGATAAACCCGAAAGAATCTGTCCTCCAGTAACTGACCAGCACGCAGCTAACTGAGTCGGCCACGGATCGTAAACAACATCTAGAAGTAGACCTTGTGGTCGAAAAACCTGTTGCGCAATTTCATCTAACACGCCAGCTGGAGTGGTATTAATTACTAAATCACTTTCCATCCATGTAGTTTCGCCAAGTGCGTGAGACTTCACATCCAAGTTCAGTTGTGTCCCTAATTCCGCCATCCGGACAATATCAATTTCGTTGCGTGCTACCACTGATACTTCGTTAGCGCCTAACTCACGTAGTGCAACGAGCGCAGATCGTGCGCTAGCGCCAGAGCCAAAAATGGTTGCCGTCGCAATCGTTTCGTGCCCAGCTTCTCGAACTGCGTCCACAATTCCAAGTACGTCGGTGTTGTATCCGCGAAGTACATCACTAAAAACTAAAGTATTAATTGCGCCAGTCTTGATTGCAAGTTCATCACATGCTGGTAACAACTCAAATGCAACCTCTTTCAGCGGCATGGTCAACGAAAGACCCAACCAATTCGCGTCCAAACCATTCACGAAATCAATAAGGCCTGCTTTCGGAACTTCAATTGCCTCGTAGGTGTGTGTTAGATCAAGAGCATCGTAGGCAGCGCGATGTAGAACTGGTGACAACGAATGTGAAACTGGACTTCCTAGAACTGCTGCTTTCATTACCAACACGTCCCAGGATTTGCATCGCAGAAAGCTAAGAACTGGTCTTTGTAAACCAAGAACTCCGAATAGGACTTAGTAAATTTTGTCTCCTGGGTATTCAAATCAATTGTGATGAAGTAAATCCAATCGCCAGCATCAGGATTGAGCGCAGCTTCAATTGCCTCTGCCCCAGGATTATCGATTGGTGTTGGTGTTAACCCATCGTGTAAATACATGTTGTAAGGCGTGTCTTTATTGAGTAGATCAGTTGTCAAAATAACGTCGGTCTTGCCAAGTCCGTAATTAACAGTGGAATCAAATTCCAGGCGCATTGGCATTGCTAGTCGGTTGTATACAACTCTGGCTACTTTGCCAAAGTCGCGCGGATGTCCTTCAACTTCAAGTAACGATGCGACAGTCACAATCTCGTATGGAGACCTACCCATTTGTGCTGCGCGTGCTTCTAAATCCAAGCGTTTCGCTTCAGAATCAAATTTGGCGATCAACGTTTTTAGAATGTCTTTCGCGCTCATGCCTGGAGCTAGGTCATACGTGGCGGGAAATAGGAAACCTTCTACATTTCCTCCGGCATATGAAGGTAGGCCTAGATCACTTGAACTAGCTGCTGCCTCAAAATCAGCAACTGGAATTCCAGTGGCTTTAGCCAACTCTTCGTAAATCCAAGCCGCCCGTTTACCTTCTGGAATTACCACCTTGTCGACAACTTTTGTAGCAGAGTCAAGCAGCGCTTCTATTGCGCCGCTTGCGCTCATTTCAAACTTCAAGTCGTACATGCCAGCAGAAATCTTGGCTGAGTCTGGATTGTCAGCTGCAGCTGCCACAAAGGCGTCTACGGATTTAACGACGCCGTTTGCCTTGAGAGTATTTCCAATTTTGGCGATGGAATCACCTTCTTGAATTTCTACTCGCACATTCCCAGTACCAGGACCCGGGAAATCCGGAGCGCTAGACAACCGAGCAGCCAATTTTGGCGCTAGCAACACTGCTATGACAGCAACAATGACAATCCCAAAAATAATTTTCGAAAACGAACTATTTCTAGGCTGTTTGCGACCGCGAGATGGTTTCGCAGGCTCCGACATCGCGTTTAGCTTGTCTAGATCACTCACGAGTCGACTCCACAATCTGTCCGACAAAATCCCCTTGTCGCTTTTCTGACTCTAGTGCGTGCTCCAGAATCACTACTGCTGCGGCTTGATCAATAATGCTCTTACTGTTCTTTGTGTTGCGTCCCGTTTCATGAAGGCCGCGTTGCGCCGAAACGGTGCTGAGGCGCTCATCAATTAATCGAACTGCAATTCCTTGGGTCAATGCCTGGGCAAGTTGTGTCGCAAACTCAGCAGCAGCTGTCGTTGATTTTGTCGTCGCTCCCGATAAGTTCACTGGATTACCTACATAAACTGCAATTGCTTGATGTTCTAAAATCAGTGCCAGGATTTCTGTTACAGATTCCGATCCGTAATCAATTGTTGCTAAGGGATAAGCCATCAACCCGTCCGCATCGCAAGCAGCTACACCAATTCGAACGGAACCTACATCCAGACTGAGCCGAACCCCGCGCTGCAAATTTAGCCACCCAATCCAGAAGCAGCCGCTGCTAGCGCTGCATCGATTGCGGCAACTTTTGCGCCACCGCCCTGAGCCATTTCAGGACTTCCACCGCCACGACCATCAACACTTGGCATCATGGCCTTTAACACATCTGATGCGGACGCGCCCGACTCCCGAGCGGCGGCATCTGTGGTGACAACGAATGCCACCTTGTCACCGTCGATCGTCGCACCTACTAATACAAAGTTTTTTGTCGTGATGCTGCCCTTGGCATTTGTTACTAGATCGCGTAATTCCCCAGCGCCGGTTCCAGCAGGTGCAGTGAATCTAAATAGTTGGGTATTACCGATCTTTACTGACTCGCCTACTAATCCGGAAATGTTGCTTGTTAGTGCTGCAGTGCGCGCTTTTGCAATTTCTTTCTCCGCTTGCTTCAACCGCTCCAGCATTTTTCCAATGCGATCTGGCAGCTCTTCTGCCCGAACTTTCGTCATTTCGGCTAATTGTCCAACTAGATGATGCTCTCTAGCCAAGTAACGATAAGCATCGGCGCCTACTAAAGCCTCGACTCGACGCACGCCAGCGCCAATTGAACTTTCGGAAAGAAATGTGATCACACCTAGTTGGCCGGAGCGTTCAGTGTGTGTGCCACCACATAATTCACGCGCCCAGTCGCCTACGCTCACAACCCGAACTTGATCTCCATATTTTTCGCCAAACAGCGCCATCGCTCCCGTTGCGCGCGCTTGTTCCTGCGTCATGAATTCAGAAGTGACCAATAAGTTATCTAGCAGTACGTCATTTACTCGCGCTTCTACATCAGCAAGTACTGATTGTGGCACCGCGCCCGCACTTGGAAAATCAAAGCGGAATCTGCCCGGTGAGTTCTCCGAACCCATCTGCGTAGCAGTCTCGCCCAATGCTTCGCGGAATGCTTTATGCACCATGTGGGTAGCCGTATGCGCGCGCGATATAGCTAACCGTCGCTGCACATCAACCTGAGTTAATGCTGCGCTACCGACTTCAAATGCACCTTCAACAACCCGGCCCCGGTGAACGTATAACCCAGGAACTGGAGTTTGCACATCTATGACTTCAACCTTCGAGCCATCTGCCAGGGTGATGATGCCATGGTCAGCAAGCTGGCCGCCGCCCTCTGCGTAGAACGAAGTGCGATCAGTGAGAACCTCAACTTCGTCTCCTGCTTTTGCACTCGGTACATCTACGCCATCGACAACTAAGCCAGTGACGATACTTTCAGTTTGAGTTTCGGTGTAGCCCGTGAATTTTGTGACACCGTACTTACCCATGATGTCGCGATAAACAGTAACTGCCGCCACACCACTTTTACGTTGCACGGCATCTGCCTTAGCGCGGGAACGTTGTTCCTGCATCAAAGTACGGAAGCCCGCTTCATCAACAATTAGCCCTTGCTCTGCCGCCATTTCCAGCGTCAAGTCAATTGGGAACCCGAATGTGTCATGTAGTGCAAAAGCTGAGTCACCACTTAATATTTTCGACTTGCTTGACTTCAGCTCAGTAGCTGCCAAATCAAACATGGAGGTACCGCGTTCGAGCGTACTTAAGAAGGATTCTTCTTCGGCCGCTGCAATTGACATGATGCGACCTTGTTCCGAAAGCAATTCTGGATATTGTGGCGCCATAGCCTCGATGCTGGCAGCGATCAATTCGCGCATTGAAGGCTCATGCGTACCAAGCAAGCGCATGTTTCGCACTACGCGTCGCAAAATTCGACGCAACACGTATCCACGGCCTTCATTGCCAGGTAATACGCCATCTGCAATCAAAAACGCACAAGTGCGAGCATGGTCTGCGACTACTCGAAGCGCCACATCAGATTTTGGATTTGCGCCGTATTTTTGACCGCTCAATATGCTGGCTCGGTCCAAGATTATTTTTGTAGTGTCAATTTCATAAATGTTGTCTACGCCCTGGAGCAACGCAGCCATGCGTTCCAGGCCCATTCCAGTGTCGATACTTTTTGCTGGAAGTTCGCCAAGGATCGGGAAGTTTTCTTTGCCTGGTCCTTCGCCGCGCTCGAACTGCATGAAAACAAGATTCCAAACTTCTAGATATCTAGTTTCATCTGCAATCGGTCCGCCTTCGCGCCCGTGCTCAGGACCACGATCGTAGTAAATCTCCGAACATGGTCCACATGGTCCAGGCACACCCATTGACCAGTAATTGTCTGCCATGTCTCGGCGTTGGATGCGTTCCATCGGAACACCGACAACTTTGTGCCAAATGTCTACGCTCTCATCGTCATCCAAATAAACAGTTACCCAAAGTTTGTCTTCGGGGAAACCATAACCACCAGCTGATATCGGCGAAGTTAGCAGTTCCCACGCATATGGAATTGCATCGCTTTTGAAGTAGTCACCGAAAGAGAAATTGCCGCACATCTGAAAGAACGAAGCGTGACGCGTTGTCTTGCCGACTTCTTCAATATCTAAGGTGCGAACCACCTTTTGCGCCGAGACTGCTCGTGGGTATGGCGGCGCAGCTTCACCCAAGAAATATGGTTTGAATGGCACCATTCCGGCATTCACAAAAAGCAAAGTTGGGTCATCTAACAAGAGGCTTGCGCTAGGCACGACCGTATGACCTTTGGACTGGAAATAGTTCAAAAATCTCGATCGAATTTCAGCGGACTCCACTGCTATCAACTCTCTTTGCGCTAGTAAGGCAATTTCTAGTGACCTACGGATTTTGCGGGTATTAGGTGGTAATCCCTAAACCCTAACGAACAATGATGTGAAGGGCTTAATCACGACCCAGCAAGGTGCGGATTTTGCGCCACAGCGCACTCAGGCCTGCTTCAGTACCACGATCAGTTGGTCGGTAATAGGTGGTAGTTTTCAAGGCATCTGGCAGGTATTGCGCAGCAACGATTCCACCTGGCGCATCGTGTGGATACTCATATCCAATTCCATGTCCTAAGTCTCCGGCACGGGCATAGTGCGAATCTCGAAGGGGCGCTGGCACAATTCCGATGTCTCCTTGACGGATGTCCGCAATTGCGTTGTCGATTGCGAGGTATGCGCTGTTGGATTTTGGAGCGAGTGCCAGCGCGATAGTTGCTTGGGACAGTGTGATGCGCGCTTCAGGCATACCAATTAGAGCCACGGTCTGCGCTGCAGCCACCGCCAACTGCAACATTGAATTATCGGCCAATCCAATATCCTCGCTAGCACTGATCATCAACCGCCGCGCAATAAATCTTGGGTCTTCGCCGGCTTCGAGCATGCGGGCTAAATAGTGCAGCGCTGCGTCAGGGTCTGAGCCACGAATAGATTTGATATACGCACTAATGATGTCGTAATGCTGATCCCCTGCTTTGTCGTAACGAACGACATTGTGATCACTGGCTGCAGAAATATCATCAACGTTGATTTCGCTATGCGAGTTGCTTAACGCGACACCGGCTGCAGCTTCCAAAACCGTCAGAGCTCTACGGGCATCGCCGCCAGCTAGTCGGATTAACATCTGCGTTGCTTCTTCATTAACTGTCACTGCTCCATTAAGACCGCGTGGATCAATGATTGCTTTTGAAATAACACTCGAAACATCTGTGTCGTCCAATTCCGACAGCGTCACCAGTAACGATCTCGACATCAACGGTGCGATTACCGAAAAGGATGGATTCTCTGTAGTGGCCGCAATCAGAGTTACCCAACCATTTTCAACCCCTGGCAACAACGCATCCTGTTGTGTCTTATTGAACCTGTGCACTTCATCAACAAAGAGCACAGTTGAGACACCGTAGAGCGACTTGTTATCTTGCGCAGCAGAAATTACATCGCGAACATCTTTGACGCCAGCATTTATCGCTGAAAGCTCCATGAACTTGGCCGAACCAGCGCGCGCAATTAATTGCGCCAAGGTGGTCTTTCCAGTTCCCGGTGGACCCCAAAGAATTACTGACGACTTTGTGTCAGTGTCACCAGGCTGTAGCAACTTATGCAGCGGGCTGCCCTGTGCTATCGCGCGACGCTGTCCCACAAACTCATCTAAAGTGCGCGGACGCATTCGTACGGCTAGTGGTGAACCACCAGTGTCTTGATCAAATAGTGAGTCAGTCATCACTGGCGTCTTGGGCAAATGGATCGGCATCGATCCCAGCCTCAAGTCGCTGTTGATCGGTAATTGGAGTTGGCGCGCTTGTTAGTGGATCAAAGCCCGCTCCAGTCTTAGGGAACGCAATAACGTCTCGCAAACTTGTGGCACCCGAAAGCAGCATGCAAATTCGATCCCAGCCAAATGCAATGCCACCATGCGGAGGTGGTCCGTATGCAAACGCATCAAGTAGGAATCCAAATTTTTCGCGGGCTTCTTCATCACTTAGCCCAAGCAGGCTAAATACTCGTTCTTGTACATCGCTGCGATGAATACGAATCGAACCGCCACCTATTTCATTGCCGTTACAGACAATGTCGTATGCCCAGGCCAATGCCTTGTCCGGTGCTTCTTCGAAGCGATCTACCCACTCGGAATTTGGTGAAGTGAACGGGTGGTGGACAGCAGTCCAGCCACCATCATCAGTTCGTTCAAACATTGGGGCATCAATGATCCAAAGGAATGACCACTGTGACTCATCAATCAAACCGCAACGCTCGCCTACTTCTTGTCGTACTGCGCCAAGAAGTTGCTGAGTACTGGATTTGTCACCTGCTCCAAAGAATGCGCAATCGCCAGGCTTTGCTCCCAGGTGCGCAGCTAGGCCTTCACGTTCAGCATCAGACAAATTCTTTGCAACCGGACCGCCAAGCGTGCCATCGGCTTCGAAAGTTACATATGCCAAACCTTTAGCGCCACGTTGCTTAGCCCAGTCTTGCCAAGCGTCGAACGTGCGACGTGGTTGATCTGCGCCGCCAGGCATTACTACTGCGCCAACGTATTCATTTTGGAATACTCGGAATTCAGTTTTCGAGAAATAACTTGTGCAATCTGTTAGCTCCATATCAAATCGTAAGTCCGGCTTATCTGAACCGTATTTATCCATCGCATCAAAATATGTCATACGAGGAATCTCACCAATGGTGTGTCCTACAGTGCCCTGCCACAGACTGCGAACGATCGCTTCACCGACTTCAAGGATGTCTTCTTGCTCGACGAAACTCATTTCAATATCAAGTTGGGTAAATTCTGGCTGCCGATCTTTGCGGAAGTCCTCGTCACGATAACAGCGCGCGATTTGGTAGTAACGTTCCATGCCAGCCACCATCAAAAGTTGCTTGAAGAGTTGTGGGCTTTGTGGCAGTGCATACCAGTGTCCAGGCTGCAAGCGAACTGGTACTAAGAAATCTCGCGCACCTTCTGGCGTACTGCGCGTAAGTGTTGGCGTTTCGATTTCAACAAAATTACGCTCGTGCAAAACTTCGCGCGCCAAGCGATTTACATCGCTGCGCATCCGCAAGATGTTGCCTGCTGCGGGCCGACGTAAATCTAGGTAACGATACTTAAGTCGAGTTTCTTCGCCAACCGTAATTGCGTCATCAATTGGAAACGGTAACGGCGCACTTTTACTAAGCACAATAACTTGATCAGCAATTACTTCAATGTCGCCAGTGGAAATTTCTGAGTTTTCATTGCCAGCTGGTCTGGCTTCTACAGTTCCAATGACTTGTAAGCAAAACTCTGCGCGTAGTTCGCCAGCAACCGCTTCGTCGCGTACTACAACTTGAACAGTGCCAGAAGAATCACGTAAGTCTAGAAATGCAATGCCACCATGGTCACGGCGCTTTCCTACCCAGCCTGCGAGTGTTACTTGCGTACCGGCATCGCTTAAACGGAGCGCACCGGCATTGGAAGTTCTGAGCATTCACATTCCTTCATTAAAATTAGACGAGACGATCGAGCAAGGTTGTAATAAGAGAGTCTACGGGCAGGTTTTCCTGGGATCCGTCGGCAAGGTTTTTCAGAACTACTGATGAATTCGCTAATTCATCTTCACCGACTATTACTGCAAATTTGGCGCCGCTGCGATCTGCGCTCTTCATGGCTGCCTTAATCGAGCGGCCATCATATGCAATGTCACTGTTGATTCCAGCCGCGCGAACGAGGCCCGCTAGTCCAACGACTTTCGTGATAGCTGCGTCTCCAACTGGAACGAAAAACACATCGGTAGCCGCTTCATCGAAAAGTTGAATGCCTTCGGCTTGCACAGCTAGACAAGTGCGATCTACACCAAGCCCAAAACCAACGCCACCGATAGCTGGACCTCCCAGGGTTTCGATTAGTCCGTCGTATCGCCCGCCGCCGCCTATTGCTGACTGGGCGCCTAGGCCATCGTGGACACATTCAAAAGTAGTACGCACGTAGTAATCAAGTCCGCGAACTAATCGAGGTGCTTTCTCGTAAATCACCCCGAGTTCATCCAGATAGCCCAAAACTTTTTCATGATGTTCTGTACAATCCGCGCAGAGGTGATCTGGCATAAGTGGTGCATCTGCAAGTTGGGTTTGCACCTCTTTGCGCTTGTCATCCAACACACGCAATGGATTAATTTGGGCTCTAGCGCGAGTGGCTTCGTCTAAATCACAACTTGCTAAAAACTTAATTAACAATTCGCGGTAACCTGGCCGGCATTCGTGACAACCAAGTGAATTTATCAAAATCCGCACTTGCTTAAGTCCAAGGATGTTTCGTTGCGCGTAAGCTGCCATCCATATAACTTCAGCATCAATTGCTGGATCAGATGAGCCAATTGTTTCAACGCCAACCTGAGTGTGCTGACGATAGCGACCCGATTGTGGCTGTTCGTATCTAAAGTGCGGACCGGTGTACCAAACTTTTGCTGGTAACGCTCCCCGATCCATTCGGTTTTCCAACATAGCGCGCAATACGCCTGCGGTACCTTCAGGTTTCAAGGTCAGGCTACGACCACCTTTATCTTCGAAGGTATACATTTCCTTTGAAACTACGTCGGTTGATTCTCCAACGCCTCTGACAAACAATGCAGTGTCTTCGAATATTGGGGTTTCGATATATCCATAACCGGAATTTCGCGGTGGTGTAGAAAGCGCATCACGCACAGCCAACCAAAGCGCAGAAAATGGTGGGACTACGTCATAGGTTCCTTTGGGAGCCTTAAACAATTCACTCATAGCGCGCTCAAGCCTTTTGCGACGCGCAGCAGATATTGATTACTACTTTTTTCAGTAGCCATGTCACTAGCTGGTCCATGACCTGGAAACACTAAAGCTGAATCTGGCAAGTTTAAAACCACATCGCGTAGTGAAGTGTCCATTGCTTGTGGTGAGCTGCCAGGTAAATCTGTGCGACCAATTGCGCCAGCAAACAAGACGTCGCCAGTAAAGATATGCTTTCGATCCGCCTCGAACTCAAACAAGATTGAACCTTGCGTATGACCTGGTGCGTGTCTAATAGTGAATTTCATACCAGCAATATCAAGAGTCATCGCATCTGAAACTTCGCGAGTGTCTTCTGGTTCAGCAAAAATGTCGTCTGCTGCCATCATTTCCATCAGGGCATTTCGGGTTTCAGTCGATACTCCGGCGCCTGGGTCATTTAGGAGGAATCGGTCATCGCCATGTATGTAGGCAGGAATGCCATACCCAGTTGCAACTGGAAAAATAGACCACATGTGATCAATGTGCCCATGAGTCAGCATGGTGGCTACGGGTTTTAAGTTATGTTCGGTAATGATTTCGCGGATTCCCGGCGCGCTACCCATGCCTGGGTCAATAATCAAGCACTCAGAATTTGGGCCTGCCGCCACCACATAGCAGTTGGTCTGCCATGGACCGGCCCCAAAACTCTTAATTAACATTTCGCCCCTGCTCTCGGAATTCCTCTAGGCTACCGTGATTTGGCGTTATTTCTAGGCACCGTAGACTGGTGACTTGTGCCATCAAAACGAGAACGAGAACTAGCCCGCGCCAAGTTCCAGCGCCAGCAAGAACGACGTGCCGAGCGACGTGTCCGTAATAGATATCTGCAGATTCTAGGTGTAGTCGCAGGTGTAGTTGCGCTTTTCGCATTGGTTAACTACCAAAATAATGCATCTGATCAGGTGGCTGCATCACCTAGTGACTCAGCTGCGCCAGCCCCCGCTGCAATCTCAACAAATGCACCGATCGCTGGTTGCCAAGCACCTGCAGTGGTTCGCGCCGACAACATTACTTATGGCAGTGCAACTGCTGACTTGCCAACGGCTAGTGCATTCACGCTAGACACAAATTGTGGTGCCATTGAATTTGCTGCTGATCAAAAAGCACCAACAACAGTTGGCACGATCGCATGGCTGGCAGATTCTGGTTTCTACAACAACACTTCATGTCATCGTCTGACGACTCAGGGAATATTTGTACTGCAATGTGGTGATCCTGCAGGTGATGGTACCGGTGGACCGGGATTTAGTTTCGCAGATGAAAATTTGCCAACTGCTGGAGCTGACGGAAACTACATTTACCCACGTGGAACTGTAGCGATGGCAAACAGTGGACCTAATACCAACGGCAGTCAGTTCTTCTTGGTTTATCAGGATTCACCGCTACCTCCGAATTATTCAGTTTGGGGAAATATCACGGCCGGTCTCGATGTCTTGGATAACGTAGCATCTGCTGGGGTTTTGAATGGCTCTTCAGATGGATTACCTAGCCAGGCAGTAGTTATCAACAAGGCTTCAACTACGCCATAATTGAGTCTGCACCTACAAGAGCCCGAAATGGGACCCGAAATTATTAAGGACACTGCCATGACAACAAGTAACGAATTTGGATACGTAGACGAAGAAGGCAACGTATTTCTAAATGGCACTTCAGGTCCAACTAAAATCGGACAGTACGCAGCCGGTGAACCTACTGATGGCTTAGCTTTTTTCACCAAGCGCTACCACGACTTGGTTTCTGAAATTGAATTGGCAAGTGCTCGCCTAAAAGATGGCAAGGGAAACCTTGACTCAGTAACTGCTCTTGTCGAAAAAATCAATCAATCTCTAGAGTCCCCAAACTTGCTCGGCGACTTTGACAAACTAAAAGCTGGTAGAGATTCTCTGCTGGTTGGCTTCGAAGAACGAAAAGTTGCAGCAGCTGCCAAGAAAGCTGAAGTTAAAGCCGCAGCACTAGCGAAGCGCGAAGAAATTGTCGCACTTGCTGAATCCCTTGCAAACTCAACCGCCTGGAAAGTAACTGGTGAAAAGTTTAAAGAGCTTCTCGATCAGTGGAAGAAATTGCCAACTGGTGATCGAGGTAAAGAACAGGAATTGTGGAAGCGCTTTAGTCATGCTCGATCCGCATTTGATAAAGCACGTCGTGCCTATTTCTCCACGCTTGATGCCGGTCGCGCTGAGGCAGTAACTGCCAAAAAAGCCATGGTTAAGAAAGCTCACGAGTTAGCAGATTCAACTGAGTGGGCAGCCACGACAACATCATATAAACAGTTGATGGATGACTGGAAAGGCGTTGCGCGCGCTGCAAAGAATGAGGAAGAAAAATTATGGGCAGAATTCAAGGCTGCCCAAGATAAGTTCTTCGCGAACCGCAACGCTGCAAATTCAGTGCGAGACGAAGAATTTGGGAAAAACCTGGAAGTCAAACTTGAACTTCTCAAGCGTGCTGAAGCCTTGCTGCCAATCACAAACGTTGATGCGGCCAAAGCTACATTGCGCGAGATTCAAGAAGCTTGGGAAAAAGCTGGTCACGTGCCTCGCAACGACAAAGATAAAATTGAGAAGCGCCTTAAGTCTGTTGAAGATGCAATTCGCAAGGTGCAGGAAGAACATTGGCACCGTACTAAGCCAGAAGTTGTGGACCGCGCAAATACTCTGGTTACCTCATTTGAAGCAAGTATCGCCAAACTGGAAAAGCAGAAACTTGCTGCTGAAACAGCCGGTAAGACTGATGACGCTGCCAAGATTGGGCAACAGATTTCACAAGCGCAAGGTTTGCTTGAAGCTGCTAAATCAGGCGCTGCAACTTTAGGTTAATTTCTAAACGCGGTAGACGTCATAAACGCCGTCAATACCACGCACTGCACGTAACACTTGATTCAAATGCGATGGGTCACCCATCTCAAAAGTGAAGCGCGAAATCGCAACGCGATCCTTGGTAGTTGTCACTGAGGCATTCAAGATGTTCACGTGCTGATCCGATAGCGCGCGAGTTACATCAGATAATAATCGAGCGCGGTCTAAGGCTTCGACTTGGATATTCACCAAGAAGATGCTGCTCTTGCCCGGCGTCCAGGCAACCTCAACCAAACGTTCTGGTTGCGCCCTAAGTGCTTGCGCATTTACGCAATCGGTGCGATGCACTGTAATACCAGAACCTCTGGTCACAAAACCTAATACTTCATCTCCTGGCACTGGAGTGCAGCAGCGAGAAAGCTTTACCCAAGTGTCATCTGCGCCAATTACCGTGATGCCAGGATCTGGTTTTTCATCCTTGCGATGTGCAACCCGGCTTGGCAAAACCTGTTCAGAGGCGTCTTCGATCACTCCTTCGTCGCCGCCAAGTGACACAGTCAATCTAGTGACTACAGTTTGAGCTCCTAAGTGTCCCTCGCCTACCGCAGCGTATAGCGCGCTGACATCGGCATAGTTTGATTCCACCGCCAAAGTGTTGAGCATGTTATTTGATAGCAAGCGAAGTGGAATTCCGCTCTTCTTCATTGCACGAACGATTGCTTCCTTGCCGGTATCAATCGCTTCTTCTCTGCGTTCTTTAGAGAACCAAGCTTTGATCTTTGATTTAGCTCGCGCACTTGCGACTATGTTTATCCAGTCTCGAGATGGGCCAGCGGAATCCGATTTATTAGTGATGATCTCGACGTTGTCACCGTTAACGAGCTTGGTATCTAGCGGTGCCAATTTTCCATTTATGCGAGCGCCTACGCAGCGATTTCCAACTTCGGTATGCACACTATAAGCAAAGTCAATTGGCGTACTGCCCGCAGGTAGTGCCAAGACCTCACCTTTAGGTGTAAATACATAAACTTCAGCTGCGCCCAAGTCGTCGCGCAATGAATCCATGAAGTCGCCGGGATCGGCAGTTTCGCGCTGCCAATCCAGTAGCTGTCGTACCCAACCAAGATCATCTGGTCCGTCTTTACCAGCAACTCTGTCTTGTTTGTAGCGCCAATGTGATGCCACGCCATATTCTGCGGCGCGATGCATTTCGTGAGTACGAATTTGGAATTCAACAGGCTTGCCGTTCGGCCCGATGACAGTTGTATGCAGCGATTGGTACATAGTGAACTTAGGCATCGCTATGTAATCTTTGAATCTTCCTGGCACTGGATTCCAGCGATTGTGAATTATGCCTAGCGTTGCGTAACAATCTTGCACGCTATCCACCAAGATGCGAACGCCAATCAGATCATAGATATCGTCAAAATCGCGTCCGCGTACGATCATCTTTTGATAAATACTGTAAAAATGTTTTGGTCGACCAGAAACTACAGCCTTGATGTCGTTGCCGAGCAAGTCATTGTCAACGTACTCAACAATGGTTTGGAGGCTCTCGTCGCGTGCTGGCGCACGCTGCGATACCAAGCGTGCGATCTCATCACTCATCTTTGGATAAAGCGAAGCAAATGCTAAGTCTTCAAGTTCCCATTTAATCGAGTTCATGCCGAGTCTATGAGCTAACGGTGCATAGATCTCTAAAGTCTCGCGCGCTTTTTGTTCCTGTTTTTCCACTGACAAGTAAGACAATGTGCGCATGTTGTGTAGCCGGTCGACAAGCTTGATAACTAACACGCGAATATCTCGGGCCATTGCCACGACCATCTTGCGCACAGTTTCCGACGCTGAAGTTTGACCGTACTTAACTTTGTCTAGTTTCGTTACACCGTCTACTAAGCCAGCAACTTCGTCACCGAAATCAACGCGTAGTTGATCTAAGTTGTAATCAGTGTCCTCGACAGTGTCATGAAGTAACGCTGCGATAACCGTTGGAGTGGTCATACCTAAATCAGCCAACAGTCCTGCCACTGCTATTGGGTGCGTTATGTACTGCTCCCCTGATTTACGATTTTGGAATCTATGGAAATAATCAGCAGTTTGAAACGCCCTAATGATCTCGGCAGTGTCAGATGCTGGGTGAAACTTAATTAATGCTTCTAGGACTTGTTTAAGTTGATCTGGAATTGGTGTTTCCAAACCCTGCGGAAAGCGCTCAGCAAGGGCTACGGCAAGCGGAGCCGGCGAAATATCGCTAGTCATGCTGCCTCCTTGCTTTTTCCTATTCTAATTGGAAATTTCACAAGACAGCGAAGACATCAATTCCAGAGTCAAGTTTGGCAACTTTAGCACTGCCACCCAAGAATGCCAGATCAAGAAGTATCGCTATGCCGACTACTTGTGCACCGCACTCTTGGATCAAGTCAATGGCAGCGCAGGCAGTTCCACCGGTAGCCAAGACATCGTCGACGATGATTACCCGATCATCAGAGTTAAGCGCATCGCGATGAATCTCGATGGAATCTGAACCATATTCGAGCTCATATTCTGCGCGGTAAGTTTCGCGTGGCAATTTGCCGCTCTTGCGGATTGGGACAAAGCCTAGATGCATGTGGGAAGCAAGGGAGGCGCCGAGAATAAACCCGCGAGCTTCAACTCCAACGATTCGCGTGACGCCAGAGTTAGCAAAATGTTGCGCGATTTCTTGATTAACCCAAAGCGCCGCTTCTGGATCTCCAGAAATCGGAGTGACGTCTTTAAAGACCACACCAGGTAGCGGGTAATCCGCAATCTGGGCGATTAACGCTGCTACTCCGTCACGATCCATTATTGCTTCGTTCGACGGGCTCGAGTTTTCTTAACTTGTTGTTGACGTGGTCCTGCAGAGCTAACTATCGGAGCGCCAGGTGCGACAACGGCCTTAACTTCATCGCCAGCAGATCCGCTCTTACGTCGCGCTGCGACGCGCTTGGCTAGCGCGATGTTTTCGGCCTGACGTTCCTTAATCTGGCAAAGGATTGGAGTTGCAACGAAGATTGAAGAGTATGTACCAACAAGCATTCCAACAAACAGCGCAAGTGCTAAGTCATTCAATGTGCCAACCCCAAGCAATGAGACGCCTACTACCAGGATGGAAAGCACTGGAAGCAGTGCGACGATCGAAGTATTGATACTACGTACCAAAGTTTGATTCAATGCCAAGTTTGCCGCTTCGCTGTAAGTGCTTCGAGATCCGCCGTGGATACCATGAGTGTTCTCTCGGACTTTGTCGAACACCACGACTGTGTCGTAAAGCGAATAACCCAGAATGGTTAAGAATCCGATGACACTAGCTGGTGTCACTTCAAAGCCACTAAGTGCATAAACGCCAACAGTAATGAGCACGTCATGTGCCAGTGCCACTAATGCTGCGATCGCCATAGGCCACTCGAAGTAAACAGCTAAGAAAATTGCAACTAAAACTAAGAAAACCAGTAACGCGCGCGCTGCATTCTTCGATACTTCATCGCCCCAAGTAGGACCTACTAATTGGACCTTAATTTCGGCTTCCGGTACGCCGAAAGACTCGGCTAGCGCAGAACTCAGTGCATTCGATTCTTCGGTAGTCAGTGCTGGTGTTTGAATTCGCACCGTGTCACCGCCAACTATGGTAACGCTGGACGGAGTTTCTCCGGCTGCGATGACGGTTTCTCGGCCCTGGGTAACTGATTGATCAGTTGCCTGCGCCACAGGAACTGAGAACTCGGCGCCACCCTTAAATTCAATTCCGAGATTCAGGCCGCGAACACCAAGAGTTGCAATTGAGAGAATTAAAAGAATTCCAGAAACTGCATACCAAGCCTTACGGCGACCAACAATGTTAAATGAAACATCGCCACGATAGAGGCTATTTCCTAACCGACTCAAACTAGCCATTAGTTAACCTCCTGCGCTGTCTTAGTGACCCCTAGTCGTTCTGGTGACACCCCGGTCCAAGCTGAGCCCGCATTCATCCAATGCGAATTGCCTAATTTAGTTACCAGCGAACGAGTAAACATGAAAGCAACTGCAATATCAACAAAGGTAATCAGCCCTAGCGTGAATGCGAAACCGCGAACACTGCCAACTGATAAGTAGTAAAGAATTACAGCAGCTAGCAGCGACACGAAGTCAGCGGCCAAAATAGTTCGACGGGCGCGAGTCCATCCTTGGTCAACAGCCGCTCGCAGTCGCTTCCCTTCGCGGATTTCATCGCGGATTCGCTCGAAATAGATCACAAATGAATCCGCGGTAATACCAATCGCGACAATCGCTCCAGCAATTCCCGACAGTGTCAAAGTAAAGCCAATACCTCGACCTAAAAGAATGAAAATTAAATAAGTCATGATTGCGGCAGCAAAAAGACTGACAACAGCGACAACACCTAGCGCGCGGTAATAAAGCAATAGGTAAATGATCACCAGAAGCAATCCAAAGCCACCAGCTAGCAAACCAGCATGCAGTTGATCATTACCAAGTGTTGGTGAAATCTGTTGGACTTCATCAACGTCAAGGCTGACTGGAAGGGCGCCGAACTTAAGCACTTGAGCTAAAGCGCGCGCTTCATCTGCTGTGAAGGACCCCGAAATAACGGCCGAGCCACCCAAGATCGGTTCGTTTACCGCAGGTGCACTGATAACTACGCCATCAAGCACAATTGCAAATTGGTTATTTGGGGTTTGTTGCGCCGAAAGGGTCGTCGTAGAGTCTGCAAACTTTTTCGCACCTTCCGTGGTCATTTGTAGATCAACTTGCCACCCACCTGCGCCCTGCTGCGGAAGTCCGGCAGTAGCTCCTTCAATGTCGGTACCTACTAAGTCAGCCGGAGCTAACACGTACTTAATCGAGCCATCTTTTTCACAGCTAATTAAATATTGAGCTGGATCATCGGTAGCGCCATTTTTGATATCTGAAGTTGCGCAATCTAAAGCGGCAAATCGATCTGGGAAATCTCCAGAGGCGTCAGGTGACTGAATCGGCGGCACCATGAGCTCTGGTGCAACAGAAACTGATGGTGATGGGGTTGGTGTTGGACTGGCGGAAGCACTCGGCGAAGCACTGGCTGTTGCACTAGCTGTTGCACTGGCTGCCGGACTTGCACTGTCGCTAGGTGTTGGCGATGTTGACGGCTGCGGTGAACCATAATCAATTGCCACTACTGCTCGGAAATTAAGTTGTGCTGTTGTTTTCAATTGATCAACAACAGTGCGACTTGTTTCACCTGGTATTGTCACAATAATTTTCGCGCCATCTCCGGTGCCTTGAATAGTTACTTCAGATTCAGCCACACCGAAACCATCAACGCGCTGGCGAATGATTGCAACAGTTTGGTTCAACTGCTCTGGCGACAAAGTTGCACCAGCTGCAACTTGTGGCGAAAGGATGACCTGGGTGCCACCACGAAGGTCAAGGCCGAGTTTTGGTGCGTGATTTTGGCCTGGCCAGAAAGCCCAAACTGCTAGACCCACGATAGAAACCAGGAATATCAACAGCGAACGGCCAGGACGGTAATGCTTAGCCACGTATAAAGCCTTTTCGTTAAAGATGCGGGTAGTGTGCCTAGCGGCACTGTCTAACTAAGTTTAGTGGGCTAATTTGGTGGCGTTACGCCTGGCTATCAATCATCTAGAGGTAATTGATCGGGCAGTTTAGGTAATTTTCTGCCAAGCGCCGTCCAGGCTGCTGGGGTGGCTACCCGACCTCGTGGGGTACGAGTTATGAAGCCTTCTCGAACTAAAAATGGCTCGCAAACTGTATCCACAGTTTCTGGCTCCTCGGCTACTGCCAGCGCCAATGTTGAAAGCCCAACTGGACCGCCACCAAATTTGTCAATCAAGGCGATCAGAACAGCGCGGTCTAATCGATCTAGTCCTAAGTCGTCGACTTCATATAGCTCTAGTGCTGCTTGGGTGCGAACTAGATTTATTGACCCATCATGGTGAACTTGCGCGTAATCACGAGTTCGTCGCAATAGCCGATTCGCAATTCTTGGTGTTCCGCGGGAACGTTTGGATAGTTCTGCAGCCGAGTCACTATCTATGGCAATACCCAATTGTTTGGCTGACCTATGAACTATGGCTTCGAGTTCAATTGGCTCGTAATAATCCAAGTACGCCGTGAATCCGAATCGGTCGCGAAGTGGCGCTGGCAACATACCAGCCCGAGTTGTTGCGCCAACTAATGTGAAGGGCGGCAATTCAAGCGGGATCGAAGTTGCCCCTGGTCCTTTGCCGACCATGACATCGACGCGAAAATCTTCCATCGCCAGATAAAGCATTTCTTCGGCTGCCCGAGACATTCGGTGTATTTCATCTAAGAACAACACTTCACCAGGAACCAAACTTGAAAGTATGCTCGCCAAGTCGCCCGCATGCTGAATTGTTGGCCCACTTGTGATGCGCATTGGCGATCCAACTTCGGAGGCAATGATCATGGCCAAAGTTGTTTTGCCCAGTCCAGGCGGGCCTGAAAGCAAAATGTGATCCGCGCTTGAGTTACGTTGCTTTGCAGCGCTTAAAACTAATTGCAATTGATCTTTAACTCGCTTTTGTCCAACGAATTCAGCCAGTGAGGCAGGGCGTAAGGCAGCATCCGCAGTCTGTTCGGCCGCAGATAGTTCAGGACTCACCATGCGATCGCTCATGCGCCCGCCAAAATCTGTAGCGCTCGACGTAGCAGTTCAGAAATTGCTGCCGCATCATCAACGCCTTCTTCGATCACGGCACTGATGGCTCGTTGCGCATCCCGGCTTGACCAACCTAGACCGAGCAGGCCTCGCTCAACTTGTATTTGCCATTGGATGGATTTGTTGCCGCCGTGCTTTGCGCCACTGCTTGGCGTACCAATTCGATCTTTGAGTTCCAGAACGAGGCGCTGTGCACCCTTAGCTCCAACGCCGGGTGTTTGTTTTAGTCTGGCGACGTCTTCGTTGCCAATTGCAGTACGTAATTCATCGGCAGGCAGTGCGGACAAGATGGTGAAGGCGAGCTTTGGTCCAAAGCCTGAAACTCCTTGCACTACTTCGAACATTTCGCGATTTTCCGAATTAGTAAAACCAAAAAGTGTTAATGAATCTTCGCGCACAACTAATGAAGTGAATAGCGTCAACTCATTTCCGATTCGAGCCTCGGCAATTGTGTCAGGTGCGCACATCACCATCATGCCAACTCCCCCAACAGCGATAACGAGTGAATCGACTCGGATTTCAAGAACTGGCCCGCGCAAGGAAGAAATCATTAGTTATTCACCATCGCCATTTTCGAAACCTGTTCAGCGATTCTGGCGCGACCTTGGCCCTTCCAAGCGTGACAAAGCGCAAGTGCTAACGCATCCGCAGCGTCTGCAGGTTTAGGTGGTTCGGCTAAACCAAGTAGTCGAGTCACCATCGCTGTGATCTGGGATTTATCTGCGCGACCGTATCCCGTAACAGCCGCCTTAACTTCAGTCGGCGTGTACATTGCAACGTCTAACTGGTTTCTAGCTGCAATCAACATTGCAACTGCGCTGGCTTGCGCTGTTCCCATCGCAGTGCGCACATTATGTTGACTAAAAACACGCTCGATCGCGACTGCATCTGGTTGGTAAGTTTCGAAAAGCTCAACTAGACCAGATTCGAGTTCAAGAAGTCGCGCGGGCAATTCGTTCGTGCTAGGCGTTCGGATTACGTGCACAGCCACAAAACTGGCGCGCCGATTCGAGTTCAGGTCCACAACACCAACGCCACATCGCGTCAGGCCGGGATCAATCCCCAAAATCCTCATAATTTCCTCCGAACATCTGTTCGAAAGCCTATGGCATATCGGGTCAAATGTGGCGGATTTGGGGCTTTAGTCGTCTAGTTCTGCCAGAACTTCGTCGGAAATATCAATATTTGTAAAGACATTCTGGACATCGTCTACGTCTTCTAGTGCCTCAATCAACACAAAAACCTTGCGAGCGGTATCAGCATCAACTGGAACCGTCATGTTCGGCACAAAAGTTGATTCTGCCGATTCGTAGTCAATACCGGCAGCTTGTAGAGCCTGCCGCACTGCAACGACGTCTTTGGAGTCACTGATGATCTCGATGCTGCCGCCGTGGTCATTTACTTCTTCTGCTCCGGCTTCCAAAACAGCTTCCAGAATCGCTTCCTCAGTTGAGGCGCCTTCGGGAACCATTACAACGCCCTTGCGTTCGAACATGTAAGAAACCGATCCTGGATCAGCCATGTTTCCGCCATTGCGCGTAACTGCCACGCGAGTATCTGAGGCAGCACGATTGCGATTGTCTGACAGACATTCAATTAGGATCGCAACTCCGTTTGGTCCATAACCTTCGTACATGATGGTCTGGTAATCAGCGCCACCAGCTTCAACACCGGAACCGCGCTTAACTGCGCGATCGATGTTGTCATTTGGAACTGAGCTCTTCTTGGCTTTTACAATTGCATCGAAAAGAGTTGGGTTGGCCGAAGTATCTCCCCCGCCGAGTCTGGCGGCGACTTCGATATTTTTGATTAGCTTTGCAAAAAGTTTTCCACGCCGCGAATCGATAACTGCTTTCTTGTGCTTGGTTGTTGCCCATTTGGAATGTCCACTCATGCTGACCTCACCATGTCTACAAAATACTTATGAATTCTTAAATCAGGAGTTATCTCGGGGTGAAATGAAGTCGCCATGAGATTATCTTGCCTTACTGCTACCACTTGATCAGTGCCGGTTAGTGATTTATCAGCAGGAATCGCTGCAAGCACTTCAACTGCTGAGCTTGCTGCTTCAACGAGTGGCGCACGAATAAACACGGCATGGTAATCGGGTGCGCCAATTGCAGAAATATGCAGATCAATTTCAAATGAATCAACTTGGCGTCCAAACGCATTGCGCTTTGCTGTGATGTCAAGACCGCCAATTGTTTCTTGATCTGGACGACCATCCGTAATTGTGCCTGCCAACATAATCAATCCAGCGCAAGAGCCATACATCGGAATCTGATTACGAAGTTCTCGCAATGGTTCAAACAAGTTGTTTTTCACAGCAAGAATGCTCATAGTTGTAGATTCACCACCGGGAATAACTAACCCAGCTATGCCCTTTAGTTGCTCAGCTGTTTTGACTAATCGCACATCAACATCGAGTTGCGTTAGACAATGTGCGTGTTCCCGCACGTCACCTTGGATTGCGAGAACCCCAATTACTGGGGACATAGCAATTACCAGCCGCGATCAGCTAAACGATGAGGTACCGGAATGTCAGCAACGTTGATGCCAACCATTGCTTCGCCTAGGCCGCGTGATGCTTTAGCAATTTCATCTGGATTGTCGAAGTGAAGTGTTGCCTGCACGATTGCATTGGCACGCTTAACTGGGTCGCCAGACTTGAAAATACCAGAGCCAACGAATACTCCGTCAGCTCCAAGTTGCATCATCATTGCAGCATCTGCAGGTGTTGCAATACCGCCAGCCGTGAACAGCACAACCGGGAGCGCGCCCTTTTCAGCAACTTCACAAACTAAGTCATACGGTGCCTGAAGCTCTTTGGCTGCCACATAAAGTTCATCTTTGGTCATTGAAGATAGGCGGCGAATTTCAGCCTTGATTGTCCGGATGTGACCGGTTGCATTTGAAACATCACCGGTTCCAGCTTCACCCTTAGAGCGAATCATTGCTGCACCTTCGTTGATGCGACGAAGTGCTTCACCAAGATTTGTAGCGCCGCAAACAAAAGGAACAGTGAACTGCCATTTGTCAATGTGGTTTATGTAATCAGCAGGAGTTAAAACTTCAGATTCATCGATGTAATCCACGCCAAGACTTTGAATAACTTGAGCTTCAACAAAATGTCCAATGCGGGCTTTTGCCATGACCGGAATTGAAACGGCACGAATAATTTCATCAATCATGTCGGGATCTGACATACGAGCAACGCCGCCCTGGGCGCGAATGTCTGCAGGCACTCGCTCAAGAGCCATCACTGCAATTGCGCCAGCGTCTTCAGCAATCTTGGCTTGCTCAACGTTAACGACGTCCATGATGACGCCACCCTTAAGCATGTCTGCCATGCCGCGCTTTACGCGTTTGGTGCCTGTAACGCCAGTGTTAATTGCATCTTTTGCCATGAGGTCCTCTTAGGTGCTTATTCGGATTCCCCAAGTCTAGCGAGCGCTAGACAATTCGCGAATCGGCAAGTGCCGGGGGCATTTGATCGTCAAAATCGATAGTTTGTGGTCGGGGTGCGTGGCCGGCTAATCGGAATATTCGTACTAAGAATTGTTCCCGAATTTCCAAACAATCGCGTACCGCATCGGTGTGGAATTGGTGGCTCAAAATTATTCGATCGCAAACTTGTGCTAATTCATCCAATAACTGTGAGGCATATTCGTTGGTGCGGATTTCGTTGACTTCCTCGACTTCATCCATGGTCATTAGCAAGACATTGGTCAATTCATCCTCGACTTGCGAGCGCTCTATCACCTCTTGCAGGATCAGAACTTCGTGAGCTGCTTGACCCCATAGAACAGACAGTGCCGGATCTACTCCAGGGACCGCGGCTAACTCAGCCACAATCCCGCCTCGGCGGACTAGCTGTCCATGTAGCGCTAACTCCGTAACATCGATGCGATGATGCAGGCGATCAAGCCGGCCCGCTTGGTGGCTCAAATACCAAATACCAAAGGCAACGCACAGCAACCAAAAGATTGCTTCGTTACTCATAACTCACCTCGTGGTTCTGGAGTGATGCGGCCACGTCCTAATCGACCAATCATTTGTCCGGTGAGATCTGGTTCTACCTTTACTCCCGGTACTCGAATTGATTCGTAAACGTTAACAATCCTTTGCGCGACTACGGCCCAATCAAATTCGGCTGCTCGAAGTTTACCTTGCGCGCTTAATTTTTCGCGTTGACTGGAATTGGCTAAAAGGTCACAAACTACTTTTGCCAGATCGTCAGAATTTTCGTTTTCAAAAGTTAAACCAGCGCGACCAAAATCCAAAACACGTTTGAATGCATCCAAGTCACTAGCCACAACTGGAATTCCGGCTGCCATCGCTTCAAGTAAAACTATGCCAAAGGATTCACCGCCAGTATTTGGCGCCACGTAAATCGTTCCTGATGCCAGTACGCTCGCTTTGTCTTCGGGAGCAACCATTCCCAGGACGGTAACGCTGGCTCTGTCGCTAGCCGAGAGCTTCTTGAGCGCATCTGTTGGATCACCTGGTCCCGCGATCAGCAATCGTACGGTTGGTAATTGTCGGCGAATTTCTGGGTAAGCCTCAACAAGTACCGCCAACCCTTTACGAGGCTCATCCCCTCGCCCAAGAAAAACGATCGATTGATTTGGTCCAGGCCAACCGAACATCGGACGAGCGTTAGTAAACATCGAAACGTCGACGCCATTTGGAATTACAACTGCGTCTCCGCCAACATGTTTGATCAATGTTTTTCGAGCAGCTTCACTCACTGCGATTCGAGCTGAAACTTTTTCCATTGCAGTTTGGGCCAGCTTGGCAAGAGTCAGCATCATGCGTGACTTATCCATAGACGAATGCCAGGTCGCCACAATCGGACCTTTAGCTGCCCAGCACGCTAGGACTGACAGGCTTGGCGCCAGCGGTTCATGGACATGTAAAACATCAAACTCACCGTCTTCGATCCAGCGCGAAACTTTGCGAGCCGCAATTGGTCCAAAACTTAAACGTGCAACAGATCCGTTGTACTTCACTGCGCGAGGCTTGCCCGTTGAAACAACAAAGTCAGGAAGTAGCTCATCAAATTCAGCCGGTGCTAACACGCTGACGTGATGCCCCATTTCAATTAGTGCTTTTGCTAAATCGTGCACGTGCGCACTTACGCCACCTGGGATGTCCCAGCTATATGGACACACAATTCCAATCTTCATCGGGATTTCACATCCGATGCGACTAAGTCAGCCCAAACTGGCTGCAGTTGATGCCAGTTACCAGGATGTGCTGCGATGTGTTTTTCAAAATTTACAGCTATCAGCGCAGAAACCTCTTGGGCACGACGCAATCGGTCTCGCCCTTGAACTGGCGAGCGATTAAAATCAATCTCAGTATCAAATTCAATAACTAAGGTTTTGTTGTCATACCAAGCAGCGCACGTAATGAGTGGTCGACCCGTATCCATGGCAAGCAATGCTGCTCCAACTGGCAGTGACGCACGATGACCAAAAAATTGATTACCCATTCCACTCTTCGCGACATCACGATCGCCAAGTAACGCAACTAACCGACCGTTGTTTATGTGATCACGTAGATATTCATAAGTTCCACCGTCACCGGTTAAAGGCATAATTGACATTCCACGTGCCGTTCGCATCGCAAGGAATTTTTGAAACACTCCTTCGGGGCGCAATCTTTCTGCAACTGTGCACAGTGATCCAAATTCCGATGCTGCCCAAGCGCCTGCCCAGTCCCAATTTGCCATGTGTGGCAATGTTAAAACTGCGCCACCAGTTCGTAGTGCATCTGATACGACTTGCGCATTAACGGTTCGGACGTTTCCCAACAGTTGTTCATCGCTCCACCGTGGCAACAGAAAAGTTTCACAGTAATACCGCATATAACTTCGAATAGCCGTCCGGCTAAGTGTTCGTAACCTGGCATCCGTTGTCTCGCAATTAAGTACCCGAGATAAATTCAATTCCAATTGCCGAATTCCCTTGGTTTGCAAACGCCATGCAACCTTGCCAGCTAAATCAAACGCCCGATATGTAACTACACCTGGCAAAACCCAAAGTGAGTTCCAGCCGAGCCAGAAAGCAGCATCTACTACTCTGGATTTCAAACTCATGGGAACAGCTGTTTCCGCACAAATAAAATTCGTTGCATGACCGTAATGGTCGAAAGAATCGCTAGCAATACAAATGCCTGAGCCATCACATCAGTAACTAGTCCTGTGATCATTAGTCCTAACCAAATGATCAAATTTCGTTCTGCACGTTCTGCAATTCCGATGGTGCAAGTTGCATTAAGTGATTCGGCTTTGGCTCTGGCGTACGAAGTTAATAACGCCACAACCAAGGCTGCTACTCCGGCAGAAACTGCAAGTGAACTTTGTGCTGAATCTTGATTTGAATAGAAATAGCAAATCGCGCAGATAACTGCTGCATCGGAAATTCGATCCAAAGTCGAATCCAAAAATGCTCCCCACGGACCTGCAGTCCCTAGCATTCGGGCCATAGTGCCATCAAGTAAGTCAATGGAGCTAAAAATGGCAAACAGAATCGCGCCGATAACAAATTTGCCGTGTGCCAAGAAAATTACAGATATTGCAATGGTCGCTGCGCAACCAAACCAGGTGATGGCATCGGGGGTAACTTTTGCCTTAATCAAAGATCGGGCTACTGGATCCACTAAATGGGCAACCGTGCGACGCGCATTTGCGTTATCAAGCACGTTAAATACCTCAATTACCTCTAGCCCGCTACGATTCGTAGGGATATGTCGATGTTACCTAGTCATGAGTCAGTCTTGAGGCACCCGCACGTTTTGGTCTATCTAGTGACCTCAGATTCTGCCGACTTATCTTCAATTGCCAACAATTTGGGTGGCGATAGTGCAACAAATAACCCAGCGGCATTCCAGATACCGGCCTATCCCCTGGTCACAGTTTTGGTCCACACCGAATCTCAAGTCGATGCCAGAGTCTTGCAATCCTGTGATGCTCTCGTTGTATCTCTTGATGGCGCATCTGGAGTTGGCGCAAAAACAATCGAAGTGTGGGAACTAGCTAAAGATCTGACTCTTCCGCGACATATCTTGGCCTTCAATGTAGTTCATGGTCGTGCAGATTTTGACGAATTATGTGCCATTGCTAGCCGAACTATGGAACCTGACTTAATGGTTAGGTACTTACCTATTGATTCAGATGACGAGTTATCCCTAACTGGGGTTTACGACATACTCACAAGTGAAATTCACGCCATTGTCGAAAATGCCTGGATCACGCAACCGGCTGATCCCGAGCACATAGCACTCACAAGCTCTGCTCGCGAGGATTTATTCGAACAACTTGCTTATTTAGGGTTAGACGATGCGACGCTACAAAATCATCAGTCAGGTTTACCAATTAGCGTGACGAAATTGGAAACTGCTTGGTCGCATCCAGATTTAGTTGCAATTACACCGATTGACGATGGTGTTGGTGAACAAATATTTGGAACGTGGCTGAATCTGCTAAATCCGCTTTGGGTTCCAACCCAAATAGATGGTGACTTAGCTATCGATGTAACACAAACTACGGAATACATTGGCATTGCCATCACGGAAGACCTCGCACGCATGTGGGGTGAAGCAACTGGTGAAAAAATTGGTCAGAAAACTTCTAGTGACTGGAATGTATTACAAGTGGTCGCGGAGTGCTGCGGACTTATGTGGGCGAAAAATTTGATTCCTGGCCAAACCATGAGCAGTGCAGCCAGCACTTCTTCGCTAGTTGCACCAATTTTCTGACAATAGCAATCTCGTTTGTTCGATTAGTTCTGGTAAAACTTTGGTCCCACCAACTATTGGCATGAAGTTAATGTCACCAGCCCAACGCGGGACAACATGTTGGTGGATATGATCAGCCACTCCAGCTCCCGCAACATTTCCTTGGTTCAAACCAATGTTGAAACCATCAGCTTTTGCAACTTCGCGTAAAGTGCGCATAGCCTGCGCGGTTAATTCAGCCATCTCTTGCGTTTCTTCGGGAGACATTTGGTCATACAGGGCGACATGTCGATTAGTGCAAATGAGTAAGTGTCCGCTGTTGTACGGATACTTATTCATTACGGCGAAGGTGTGAGTGCGCCTGACAATTACTAAACCTTGTTCATCTGAAACTTCTTGAGCGATACAAAATGGACAAGTTTTGTCGTCAAAGTTTCCAGCTTCATCAGCTAGATACTGTTTGCGATGCGGCGCCCATAGCCGATCCCAAGCATGTGGTCCTCTTGGATCAGTGCTCATGCTTCAACTCAGATTTGCACGCGGGAAGCAACAATTTCAACAATCTTGTTGATTGCTTGATCGATTGGAACTGCATTTTCTTGCGTGCCGTCACGATATCTAAAGGAAACTGCGCCAGCGGCAATGTCTTCGTCTCCGGCAATCAACATGAATGGAATCTTTTGAGTTTGCGCAGTGCGAATCTTCTTTTGCATGCGTTCATCAGAAGCGTCAACTTCAACGCGAATGCCTTGTTTGCGCAATGCTGCTGCAACACCCTCTAAGTAATCAACATGTGTGTTTGCGATCGGAATTCCAGCTACCTGCACTGGTGCCAACCATGGTGGGAATGCGCCCGCGTAATGCTCAAGTAAAACGCCAAAGAAGCGCTCAATCGAGCCAAATAGCGCGCGGTGAATCATGATTGGTCGACTGCGCGTGCCATCCGATGCTTGATATTCCAATTCAAATCGTTGCGGTAATTGGAAATCCACCTGGATGGTCGACATTTGCCAAGTGCGGCCAATTGCATCACGGGCTTGTACCGAAATTTTTGGCCCATAAAACGCAGCGCCACCAGGATCGGGCACGAGTTCTAATCCCGACAATTCGGCGGCTTGCGCTAACGCAGCAGTTGCCTGCTCCCACTCTGCTTCAGTACCAATTGATTTGTCTGGATTGCGGGTAGAAAGTTCCAAGTAGAAATCATCAAGGCCATAGTCGCGAAGCAGATCAAGCACGAATCCCAAGAGGTTTTGTAACTCGCCTGCCATTTGATCAGGTGTGCAATAAATGTGGGCATCATCTTGCGTCATCCCGCGCACGCGAGTTAAGCCGTGGATAACACCGGAGCGTTCGTAACGATATACCGAACCGAATTCAAAAAGCCGAAGTGGCAATTCCCGATAAGACCGACCGCGTGATTTGTAAATCAAGTTATGGAACGGACAGTTCATGGGCTTGAGGTAGTAATCCTGACCTTGGCGCTTAACCGTGCCATCTTCATGCAACTCTTCATCTAGATGCATCGCAGGGAACATACCTTCGCGATACCAATCCAAGTGCCCGGATTGTTCGAAAAGAGTGCCCTTTGTAATGTGCGGGGTATAGACAAACTGATAACCGGCATCTTCATGTCGAATTCTTGAGTAATCTTCCATCTGTCGGCGAATAACTCCGCCCTTCGGATGGAAAACCGCTAACCCAGAACCGATCTCATCCGGAAATGAAAATAGATCTAGGTCAATTCCAAGGCGCCGATGATCGCGCTTTTCAGCTTCTTCCAACATGTTCAGGTGCTGCTTAAGTCCATCTTTATTTGGCCAAGCAGTTCCGTAAACTCGTTGCATTGATTCATTCTTTTGATCGCCCAGCCAGTACGCCGCAGAAGTACGCATCAATTTAATGGCGCGCGCATCGATGTAACGAGTGTCTGGCACATGCGGGCCACGACATAGATCGCACCAACGAAGCTCTCCACTGCGTAAATCGATGTTGTCATAAATCGTAAGCTCGCCACCGCCAACTTCCATAACGTCCTCGGACATTACGGTGGCATCGTCATCAGCGCCAAGCAGTCGAATTTTGAAAGGTTCGTTAGCTAGTTCAACTCGAGCAGCTTCACGATTTGTTACGCGTCGAGAAAACTTTTGACCAGAGTTTATGATTTCTACGCACTTCTTTTCAATGCTTTCTAAGTCATCGGGTGTGAATGTGCGACTGGTTCCAAAATCATAAAAGAAACCATCCTTAATCGGTGGTCCAATGCCAAGTTTTACATCATCGAAGATCGCTTGCGTAGCTTGGGCAACTATGTGAGCCACGCTGTGCCTAAGAATGGATAGTCCTTCAGGATCTGAAATCAAAATTGGTTCAATTAAATCACCATCACTTAGCGGGTGGCTAAGGTCGACAACATTGCCATTTAGCCGAGCAACTACGACTTGTCGGGCTTTGTCTCCAACCACGTCGTAGGCGCAGGCACCAGGTTCGAACGCAACAGAAGTGCGATCTGGTCCAACTAGTACGTTCGGCACGGGAATCCCTTTGATTTGGTGGTGTGTTTAAGTCTATTGGAGAGAGCGCTGATCGCCGTAACTCGAAACTTCGTAACGCGCTTTAGATTTCTACCTTGAACAAGTCTTCGATTGGTCGAACTAATGGCTCGAAGCCCTTCATGGTCGCACCCCATTTGGCCCAATAGGCATAAACCAATGTCACTATGACCATGGTGGAAACAAGTACAACCTTGCTTCGCTTATTTCGATAGTCCTGACTTATGACTAACCTAGCGATTCGAGATGAAAATTGCTGGACTGGATTTAATATTCGCTTGGCCCAGGCGTATTCCGTCGCCAACACAATGAGCCCGATGATTATTACTGCCCAACCAGGACCTGGAAAAAGTAGGAAAAATATTCCCAGTCCGACTGTGGTGAGTCCAATGACGAGAATGATTCCCCGCCAAGTTGTATCTAATGCTTTGTTGGAACGTGCAGATTCACGTTTTCCCATGTAGTTGCGATAAAGACGGTCACTAATGGAATTCTTTTCGGGAACCTCGTTTGATATTAGTTTTTTCATGGGTTTCTATCTTCAGTCTTTCTAGCCAGGAAAATTTTACCCAAATTTTGTGTCATCAATCCAGAGTCGATTGATCGTTGCTTGAAAACTCTGCCCGCAATGTCTAATTCTGCAAGTTCGGTTACCGGATGTACATTACGCGTAGATGAAGTGATGAAAACTTCGTCAGCATCCCAGAGCTCTTTTGGATTTACATCGCGTTCAATTATCGAAACTCCGGCATCACTTGCCCACTCGATCAGTAGGTCCCTGGTAATACCGCGCAGCAATCCACACGTATCCGAAGGCGTGCTCACCCTGCCATTTGAAACCACAAAAATATTTGTTCCGGTGCCTTCGCAAAGGCGTCCAGAGGTATCGCAAAACAAAGCTTCGGAAAAACCATGTTGTTTAGCCGCAGCTAAGGCAAATACATTTTCGGCATACGAAGTAGTCTTCAAACCCGCTAGTGGCGAATTTTCATTTCGAGTCCATGGCACCAAAAGCAACGAAGTGCTAGCTGGCCAGGCACTTTGATTTGCAACGGAAACAACCAGTGTGGGTGTAGCGCCTGTTCGGTCTGAACCAAGTGGGCCAGCACCACTTGTTACCGTGATACGTAGGCGTCCAAATTCAAGTTCACTATGTACTTCTAAAACTTTAGTTATCGCAGTTTCCAAAGTATTTCGATCTGGTGGCGTGATGCCAAGGCCAGCCGCAGAACGATTCAATCTGGCAAGGTGGCGATCTATTGCAAATACTTGGCCATTTTCGACGAGCAGTGTTTCAAAGACCCCATCTGCAACAGTGAATCCGTGATCTAACACGCTGATGGTTGCTTGTGCAGTTGGAACCAGTTCTCCATTAACCCAAAAATGCGTAACCTGCATATGTATTAGCCTACGTGGGTTTCATCGGACATCGCCGCAATCCGAATTAGTCGGCTTGCCTTTAACTCTGTCTCATCCCACTCACCTTGCGGATCACTTCCCCACGTAATGCCAGCACCGGTTCCAAAATTAATTACGACATCGCCCAATTGTGAATCTTGCCAAAAAGTGCGGATCCCTACGGCTAACTGCGCAGTTTGTTTGTCTGCGTCCACCCACCCAAAAGCTCCGCAATAAATATCGCGTGTTGCAGTTTCTAATCTTGCGATAACCTCCAGCGCGCTACTTTTTGGCGCGCCACTTACCGAGCCCGGTGGCGCTAACGCCTTGAAAATCTCCGTCCACGACCTTGCATCGGGCAATAAACCTTCGATGTCGGAAACTAAATGAACTAGACCGGGATGTTCTTCTAATCGAAGTAAATCGACAACGGCTACCGAACCAGGCTCACAAACTTGACCAAGATCATTTCGCACTAAATCCACGATCATAATATTTTCGGCGTTGTCTTTTTCAAGGAGCTCACTTGCAACTCTGGCCGTTCCCTTGATTGGACTAGAACGAAGTTTTTGACCGTGACGAGATAAAAACAATTCTGGTGATGCGCTAACAATTCTCACGTCACTTGCTAAGCCCGACAGGCTGGCCGGAACTTGCAGTGCACTCAAATAGGGTGCTGGATTGTACTCTCGCAACAGTTGCCACAAGCCAACAACATTTAGATTTGTTTGCAGCGGTGCAGAAAGCACTCGACATAGATTTGCTTGGTAGACCCAGCCGCGCGCAATGTCTTGGCGAATTGTTTCTACGGCCTCGCGATATGTCTGTTGCGACATCGATGAGGTCCAACTAGAAACTGGGATACCGTTTGGCTGCGCGCCGGTCTCATGAAATCCCAATTCGTACAATTTCTTATGGTCAACAGCTTCAACCTGTGCGAACCTAAATGCTTGAAATTCCCCCTCGAAAGTGTGGGTTACTGCCCACCAACCACCTTGATCTAAGCGCCTGATGTCACTAGTGGCTTCGCAGAAATCCGTTGCCAAGCAGTCGCCAAAAATCGCGACTGCTTGGTCCTGGGTCATGTGTCCACTTTACGAACCGCAGCAGGCTGACTTTGAACCCATCCCGTAATTGGGCTAAGGTAACGGGGTCAGGCTAAGCCTGTACGCGGATGTGGCTCAGTGGTAGAGCATCACCTTGCCAAGGTGAGGGTCGCGGGTTCGAATCCCGTCATCCGCTCGGAAGAGCTCACATTGGGCGACCCCGGTGGAGTGGCCGAGAGGCGAGGCAAGGGACTGCAAATCCCTGTACACGGGTTCAAATCCCGTCTCCACCTCGTAGTGATTGATGCTACAAAATTGAATAACTGATTTAGCACATCGGTCGATTGGCGCAGTTGGCTAGCGCGCTTCCTTGACATGGAAGAGGTCACAGGTTCAAGTCCTGTATCGACCACCATTTGTTATTCAAGTCAGTCAGGAGATCATGCTCATGGACTCAGATTTCAACCTTGACTTGAACTCCGCGACGATTCGCCAGATTGCAACGCACTACGAGGCACCAAAAGTGTCTTGGGTCAGAGCCAACATGATCACGTCACAGGACGGTCACTTCGTTGGAGCAAAAAATACTTCGCGAGAATTGACTGGACCAGCAGACTTTAAGTTACTGCTGTTACTTCGAGCACTTTCTGATGTTGTTCTCGTAGGTGCTAATACTGCGCGTCAGGAGAATTATCGTCAGCCCAAGCCCCATCCAGAATATGAATTTCTCGCACGGCCCACTCCGAGGTTGGCAATAGTTAGTGCATCTCTGGAATTTGATCTGGATTCGAATCTCTTTAGTGGTGGCCAAGAACCCACCATCATCATTAATGTCGGTGATTCAAAACCGCCTGCCGATCTTGCAAAACTGGCTCAAGTAGTTCCGATTGTTCGCAATGAGATTCTTGGATCTGCCATAATTTCCACTTTGTCGCAAATTGGTTTGACCAAAGTTACCTGTGAAGGCGGTGCAAAACTTCTTTCCGAGATGTTGAAAGCAGACGTAATAGATGAATATGATTTAACAATTTCGCCGAGTCAGGTAGGTGGCACCGCGAAGTTCGCCGAGTCATTGCCAATTGACTGGGACCAGGTTGGCACAGCATCAGCAGATGACTTTCAGTTCCAACGATTTTTCAACAAGCGCGTTAGCCAACAGTTGCAATAGTCTTTACTCATGGCTGAAAAAATAACCAAATCAGATGAGCAGTGGCGTAACGAACTAAGTGCCGAAGAATATCGGGTACTACGCGAAGCCGGAACCGAAGCGCCATTTATTGGGGAATACACCGACACTGAAACCGAAGGCATTTATGCCTGTCGCGCATGTGGAGCAGAACTGTTTCGCAGTGATTCGAAATTCCATAGTGGGTGTGGCTGGCCGTCATTTTTTACCCCGCTTGCTGCCGAGAGCGTTATAGAAATTAAAGACATGTCTCATGGCATGGTGCGCACCGAAATTCGCTGCGCTGCTTGTGAATCGCACCTGGGCCACGTATTCGAAGGTGAAGGCTACAAGACTCCAACAGACCTGCGGTATTGCATTAACTCAGTGTCAATGACACTTGTCACACCTAATTAGCTGTGCTGCTACCCCATCGAAATTAAGGCAACACCACTGAACGTAAAAACAATTCCTAAATATTGAATTGGAATTAATCGCTCTTTGTGAATCCACCATGCAAGCAACACCGTAACTATTGGATACAGCGAGCCCAGTACCGCAACAACCGAAAGCAAACCAAGTGATGCAGCAAATGCGAACAAAATATTTGCACCAGCATCAGTGATTCCGATGGCGGCCAAAATTGGTAGATCTGGTTTCACCAAGCCACCAAGGCTGCGTAGAGCAACTGCAATAATGGCAACAACTATGAACTGTGTGGCACGCATCGAAACGATTGTCATTGTGGGATTAATCTGGCCACCCTTTGCCATGAAGTAAACACAAATACCAAAAGTTAACGCAGCAAAAAGTGCTAAGAACACCGGACGTGGATCAACTTTGCCATTGAGTTCTGGGCCACTAGCTAAAATCACGCCAACCAGCGCAACTGCAATACCAACAAGTTGTATTGATGCTGGCCGCTCGCCTAGGACTAATCCGATTGTTACTGGTACGACAGCGCTAAGTGATGAGATTGGCGCAACAATTCCCATTTGTCCGGTAGCTAGTGCGGTGTAAAAACCGACTAATCCAAGTAATCCCATAGCACCCGCGATTGCACCATTGAACCAGACTGTTGAATTCCAGCTCCAATAACCAAGTGCCAGTGCAAGAGTTGAGGAGAAAAATAGCCCAAAACTTTGCGAACCACCGATTACGGCTAGGGCTTTTCGTCGCTTACTAAGTGTGCCGCCCAAAAAGTCGGCTAAACCCCAAACCAAACTAGATAACAGGGCGAGTACAACCGGCATTCGGTTAGCCTATCCGACCGCGCGCCTAGGCCAACAACTCACTATGTGTTCATATGCTTAGAAGTAATGAGAACTATTGAAGCAGGTGCATCGATCGTGGACGTTTGGGATAGTGCAATTGCTAGCCTAAAAAACCCACAACTGCGACCAGAATTCGTCATGGAGGAAGTGCCAGCACCACAACGTTTGGCGCCTCATAGCATTGCCATCTCGGTAGAAGTAGTAGATGCCGATGACGAAGAGTTGGCAGTTGGACGTTTTATTGTGCTGCATGATCCTGACGGCCAAGAAACTTGGGACGGCCCATTTCGGGTTGTGACATTTGTGCGAGCAGCTATCGAATCTGACGTTGTTACGGATGACTTGTTCGATGAAGTTGCATGGTCTTGGTTAACCGACGCCTTAGGTGATTCGGACGCGGAATATCACAATGTATCTGGAACTGTTACGCGCACTGTTTCGCGTTCTTTTGCTGGCTTGGAAGATCGCTCTACTGACACGGATTTAGAAATCCGCGCGTCGTGGTCACCAGATTCCGAAGACTTGGCGCTACATCTCAAGGGTTGGTTAGCTTTAGTTGAAAAAAGTTCTGGACTTACTCCGCTGCCGGAAGGCGTTTCGGCGCTTTCTCGAAAGCGTTAATACTTTTTTATGACAGAGCCAATTGAAGATGCAACTGCTGCCAGCGCCGAACCCGAATCAACCAGTGTCAAAGTTGTTGCACCGCGCGATGGACTGCCGCCAATTATCACTACAGATAAGCAATTGGCTGAACTTATTTCAGCTCTTAGTGCCGGTACCGGCCCTGTTGCACTTGATGCCGAACGTGCCAGCGGATTTAAGTATTCGCAACGTGCATATTTGATTCAACTACGCAGAAACGGATCTGGCTCGCACCTGATAGATCCAACTTGCTTTGAAAATCTTGATCCTCTTCAAGATGCACTCTCAGGTGTTGATTGGATTTTGCATGCGGCATCCCAAGATCTAGTTTGTTTGGCTGAAGTTGGCTTAGTCCCTACTGCGCAGTTATTTGATTCTGAACTTGCCGGACGAATACTTGGCTACGAACGTGTCGGATTAGGTCCATTAATCGAAACGCAACTCGGATTTTCATTGGCAAAGGAGCACAGCGCAGCCGATTGGTCTACTCGCCCACTGCCTGAGTCTTGGCTAAATTACGCAGCATTAGATGTTGAATTCTTAATCGAGCTTTGGGAATTACTGGCTACCAAGCTGCATGAAGCAGAAAAATTTCATTGGGCAATTCAAGAGTTTGATCACGTGAAGCGCACTACCGGACCAATTGAGCGCGTTGATCCTTGGCGCCGTACTTCCGGCATGCATGTAATCCGCAAACCTCGGGAGTTGGCAATAGTCCGGGAAGTTTGGCACGCTCGTGACGAGATCGCGCGCGATGCGGACATTGCGCCAGGTCGAATTTTGTCCGATTCGCACATAGTTACCCTGGCTAGTTCTGGCATGACAACTACAACGGAACTGAAGTCCTTGTCGTTCATGCATCTGCGCAACGTTAAACGCCATGCCAATTCTTGGATTACGGCAACTCTGCGCGCACATGAATTACCAGAAACCGAACTGCCACCACTTAAGTTGCCAGCAACCGGACCGCCCGCTCCCCGAAACTGGGAATCTAGAAATCCCCAGGCCTGGAAACGTTTAGAGTTTGCCCGCGCAGCACTTGCCGAGATTGCTACGAAACTGGAACTTCCGACCGAAAATTTGATGACTCCGGAAACTGTTCGCAAAGTCTTATGGGCACCGCCAGAAACGCCTTCCGAATTGGAAACTGTACTTGCGCAATTAAACGCCAGGCCGTGGCAAATAGAAATAGTTGCTCCGGTTTTAGAAACTGCTATTTGGCAACTACCCACAAAAGTCGAAGTTAGCGAACTTTAGATTTAAGTCCCTGTTCGATCGTGGCAGCGATGCCTTGGGCGTCGAGATGAAGCTTTTGCAAAATTGATTTACGCGAGGCGTGGTCCAAGAATTTCTTAGGAATGCCTAGCGACATTAACCGCGTCGCCGAATTATTCGCCCGAAGTGCGCTGCCGATAGCTTCGCCGATGCCACCGTCGACCAGGCCGTCTTCAATTGTTACGACATAATCGCGATCACTTAAGTATTCGATCAACCCAGCATTTACTGGCAACACTTGGATTGGATCTAAGACTTCAACTGAGTAGCCACTTGCCTGCAGAGTTTTTGCTGATTCAAGTGCCGTGGTGGCCATTGCACCAACTGCCACAATGCAAACGTCTGGATTGGTTTGCGCCACAAGTACATCTGCAAAGCCCAATGAGTTAACAGCTGGGATGTCAGCTGGAACTGCGCCTTTGGAGAATCGAATCACAGTTGGGTGATCAGACTTATCAACTGACTTGCGCAGCGCTGCAACTAATTGAGCGCCATCGCGAGGCGCGAATAAATCTAAATTAGGCACTACGCGCAGTAACGCCATATCCCACATGCCATTGTGGCTTGCGCCATCGTCGCCAGTAACTCCAGAGCGATCCAGCGCAAAAGTAACTCCGGCATCGTGCAGCGCGCAATCCATAATTACTTGGTCGATTGCGCGATTTAGGAATGTGGAATAAATGGCAATAACTGGATGTAGGCCAGCGTGCGCCATACCTACTGCGCTGGTAACGGCATGTTGTTCGGCAATTCCAACATCAAAAGTTCGCTCGGGAAATTTTCCAGCGAATGCATCAAGACCCGTAGGTCCCAACATTGCTGCCGTGATTGCAACAACATCTTGGCGCTCTCCTCCGATGGCTACTAACTCTTGGGAAAATACTGAAGTCCAAGAAGTAGCTGCTTGGGAAAGTGGTTTGCCAGTATCTGGATCAACCACTCCTACTGCGTGGAATCGATCGGCTTCATCTGTTTCAGCCGGCGTATAGCCACGGCCTTTTTCGGTGATTACATGCACGATTACTGGACCGCCGAAATCCCGAGCACGTTGGAAAGCGAATTCCATGTCAGTTATGTTGTGGCCATCGATTGGTCCGATGTATTTCAACCCAAGGTCTTCAAACAAACCTTGCGGAGCAACAAAATCCTTGATTCCCTTTTTCATACCGTGAAGTGCATCGTAAACCGGCGCGCCTACGACTGGAGTACGTTCGAGAACGGATTTACCCCAATCCAAGAATCTCTCATAACCTTTTGTGGTGCGCAGCGTTGCTAAGTGTCGTGCCATGCCACCAATAGTTGGTGAGTACGAACGTTCGTTGTCATTTACTACGATCACGATAGATCGATCCGAGCCATCGGCAATATTATTTAATGCTTCCCATGTCATGCCGCCGGTAAGTGCGCCGTCTCCGACAACTGCAACTACGTGCCGATCTGATTCTCCGTGAATCTCAAATGCCTTAGCGATGCCATCGGCATATGACAGCGCAGTTGATGCGTGACTATTTTCGATAACGTCATGAATGCTTTCGGCCCGACTCGGATAGCCTGACAAGCCACCTTCTTGTCTCAGCGATTCAAAATCGCTGGCGCGACCAGTAACCATTTTGTGAACATAGGACTGGTGTCCGGTATCCCAAAGGATTGGATCCTTCGGAGAGTCAAAAACCCGATGAAGCGCCAAAGTGAGTTCGACCACGCCCAAGTTAGGACCTAAGTGGCCGCCAGTACGAGTTACATAACTGACAAGCGCGTCGCGAATTTCTTGCGACAGCGTGGTTAGTTGCTCTGGACTCAGTGTCCGCAAGTCAGCTGGAGTGGAAATGCCAGACAAAATAGTCATAGCCACACCCCTATCGAATTGGTAATCCCACCAAGTCTAATGACGAAGCAGTAAACCTGCCCGATGCCAGATGCTTTAACTTACTGAAATCAGTTAGTTTTTGCCGTTATTAAGGCCTCAATGACCGCAGTTGCCTGAACTAATTCCAATGCCAATCGCGCGCCTTCATGCTCCAACGTTGTAAGTAATTCAGTTAAAACTTCTGGCTGCAAATCCGTTGTGGTGCGGGCATTTCGATACGCATCACGAATTGCCTCGACTTGGTGCTCCAATTGAAATTGTGCAACATAACCCAGCGCAACAGGTTGTGTCTTGAAGAGTTCATATGTTCGAAATTCGGATGGACAACGATCCAGCAACCAAGCAATTGCCTTACTCTCCCATCCAGTAGAACCGGCTGGAACTAAATCACTGGGCCAACTGCTCATGCTTTAACGAGAGATCGCAGAACATACTGCAAGATTCCACCATGGCGGAAGTAATCAGCTTCACCTGGTGTATCAATGCGTACCAGAGCTGTAAAGCTCTGGGCTGTGCCATCTGCTGCCGTAGCCGTCACCGTAACTGTCGTTGGTGTTTTGCCATCGTTTAGTTCGGTGATACCTGCAACATCAAAAGTTTCAGTACCAATTAGACCAAGTGATTCGGCAGTTTGTCCCGCTGGGAACTGCAGTGGCAAAACGCCCATGCCAATCAAGTTAGAGCGATGGATGCGTTCGTATGATTCTGCGATGACTACTCGGACGCCAAGCAATGCTGTGCCCTTTGCTGCCCAGTCGCGCGATGAACCAGAGCCGTATTCTTTACCCGCCAAAATAATCAACGGCACATTATTCTTGGCTGCGGATTCCGAAGCATCATAAATAGTTGATTGCGGTGCGCCATCAACTGTGAAGTCTCGAGTAAAGCCACCTTCGACATTGTCCAACAACTGATTGCGCAGGCGGATGTTTGCAAATGTGCCACGAATCATTACTTCGTGATTGCCACGCCGAGATCCGTAAGAGTTAAAGTCAGCTTTTGCAACGCCGTTTTCTTTCAGATACTTACCTGCCGGGCTATCCTCGCGGATCGATCCCGCAGGTGAAATGTGATCAGTTGTTACTGAGTCACCTAGCTTGGCTAGTACTCGAGCGCCAGTGACATCGGTAACAGGCACAGGTTGGGCTGGCATGTTTTCAAAATACGGAGGCCTGCGTACATAAGTACTCTTTGGATCCCAATCAAATGTGGCGCCAGTTGGTGTCTCCAAGTTTTGCCAACGCGCATCACCAGCAAATACGTCGCGATAGCGCGAAGTAAACATGTTTGCATCGATTGAGGAATCGATTACTGCAGCGACTTCTTGCGCACTTGGCCAAATATCTTTCAAGTAGACCGGATTACCATCTTTATCGTCACCCAGTGAATCATTTTGGATATCAATTGTCATGGATCCAGCGATTGCATAAGCCACAACTAGCGGTGGCGATGCTAGGTAGTTCATTTTTACGTCCGGATTGATTCGACCTTCAAAATTTCGGTTTCCGGATAACACTGCGACTGCAGCTAAGTCATTATCTTGAATTGCAGAACTGATCTCTGATGCAACTGGACCGGAGTTACCAATACATGTGGTGCATCCGTAGCCAACTAAGTTGAAGCCAAGGGCATCTAAGTACTGGGTTAAACCGGACTTGTTGTAATAGTCAGTGACAACCTGTGAACCCGGCGCCAATGTAGTTTTCACCCACGGCTTGCGAGTAAGTCCCTTTTCAACCGCTTTTTTAGCTAGTAAGCCAGCGGCCATCATCACAGATGGGTTAGACGTGTTGGTGCAAGAAGTGATTGCCGCAATTACAACTGCGCCATGGCCAATTTCAAAATCTCCAGTTGCCGATTTAACTAACGCTTTCTTGCTGCGATCCTGGGTGTATGTCTTAACTGCAGTTTCAAAGGCAGTGTCAGCATCAGAAAGTGCGACGCGATCTTGCGGACGCTTTGGTCCGGCAATCGATGGCGTGACAGTTGCTAGATCAAGTTCAATGTATTCGGAATAAACCGGTTCAATCGCCGGATCGTGCCACAGGCCCTGAGCTTGGGCAAAGGCCTTAACAAGTTCAAGTTGCGAATCTGGCCGGCCGGTTAGACGCAAATAATTTAAGGTCTCTTCATCAATTGGGAAGATCGCAGCAGTTGAGCCATATTCTGGACTCATGTTGCCAATTGTGGCTCGGTTGGCGAGTGAAACAGAAGTAACACCCTCGCCATAAAATTCAACAAATTTTCCGACTACGCCATGTTTGCGCAACATTTCGGTGATTGTTAAAACTAAGTCTGTTGCAGTGGTGCCCGCTGGCATCTGACCAAATAGTTTGAAGCCAACAACACGTGGAATCAACATGGAAACTGGTTGACCTAACATGGCGGCTTCGGCTTCGATGCCGCCTACTCCCCAGCCCAATACCCCTAAGCCGTTGACCATAGTTGTGTGTGAATCAGTTCCAACACAGCTATCGGGATACGCCATGCCATTGCGAACCATTACGACGCGAGCCAAGGCTTCAATATTTACTTGGTGCACAATGCCAGTGCCAGGCGGAACTACCTTGAAGTCATCAAATGCATCTTGACCCCAGCGCAAGAATTTATAACGTTCGCCATTTCGTTCGTATTCAAGTTCAACATTTTTATCAGCCGCAGCATTATTACCGAAGAAGTCAGCAATTACTGAGTGGTCAATTACGAGCTCAGCAGGCGCGAGTGGATTAATGCGGTTTGGATCTCCACCTAGTTTGGTGAATGCCTCGCGCATAGTTGCTAAGTCGACTACGCAAGGTACGCCAGTGAAGTCCTGCATGATTACGCGCGCTGGAGTGAATTGAATTTCATCAGTTGGTTCGGCCTGGGCGTCCCAATTCGCTAAGGTGCGGATTTGATCTGCCGTAACGTTAGCGCCATCTTCGGTGCGCAATAAGTTCTCGAGCAATACTTTGTGAGTAAATGGCAATCTTTCACTGCCGGCAACTGCATCCAATCGAAAAATCGTAAATTTTTCCCCGCCAACAGTTAGTTCGGCTTGGGCTTTGAATGAGTTGAGGCTACTCACGAAACTCCTAAAGTATCTTGACGTCAAGATAAATTATACTCCGTTATTCCTCAAGTTCTTGGCATACCCCTGATTCGGTTAATACCTTTCGAAAAGGGCGATGCACTCCACATGTCCAGTCATCGGGAACGCATCTAACCCCACTAGCTTGGTCATTGACCAGCCGGCATCAGCCAGGTACTTCGCATCACGGCCTAAAGCACTAGGTTCGCATGCCACATAGACAATTGCGCGCTTAGTAATCCGATTTAACTCAGTAACAACATCAAGGCCTGCGCCCGCTCGCGGTGGATCCAGAATTACGACCTCAAAATCTTCGTCAATTTGAGTTATCCACTTTGAAACGTCCGCTGTAATCAAATCCATTTGTGGTAAATCGCTACAAGAACGCCTGGCATCGCGCATGGAATCAATTACTGATTCCACGGCGACCATCTCACCTTTTTCAGTCACGTCTGCAGCTAAGCTCGCCGCAAATAATCCCGCGCCGGCGTATAGATCAAGTGCTTTGTCGCCGGGCTTTAAGTTTGCAAATCTTCGTACCGTTTCTACAAATACTATTGGCGCATCTTTATGTACTTGCCAAAATGAACCGGCGTGGATTCGCCAGCTACGATCACCAACGGTTTCATCAAGCCAAGGTCCGCCGCGTTGGTCAACTACGACATGTTGTCCAGTCGAACTTTGCGCCGTGCTGATATCTCCTCGGCCAAGATGTTTCTTTTCTTGCGCTAAGGCAACTGATCCCTCGACTGCAATTAGGCAGTCGTCAATTTCAACTACGGTGTGCGATCGTGTCATTTTCATTCCGATCGAAACATCACCGATTCGGGCATACCGATTACGAGTGCGCCAACGTAATCCAGTCTCCGAAGGAGATAGTGAAATTACTTCAAAATCAGCAAGCGGCTTACCGTTAACGTGCGTAATCCCGCCCAAGTGCGAAAGTTGTTCGCGTACAACTTCACTTTTTAGTTCTCGCTGATGTGAAAGGCTGACGTGCTGCCAGTCGCAGCCGCCACAAGTTCCCGCATAAGCACATGGTGCTTCAACTCGATGTTCACTTGCGGCAAGCACTTCGACAACATCTGCACGTAAGAACTTCTTGCTGATGTCTGTGATTTCAGCGCGTACTCGTTCCCCGGGGATACCGTGACGAAGGAATACCACTTGCCCATCGTGTCGTGCGATACAAAAGCCACCGTTAGCAACTTTGTCAGCAGTTAACTCAACGATCTGGCCAACCTTGACTGTTTCAATTCCAGTCATGCGATATCAACTTCTTTCGCTTTGGCATTAGTGAGTAATCGATAAGTTAGGAAAATTCCCAGCGCAAAGAGCGGATATCCCAGCAACACTTTTAAAGTTCCAAGTGCTGCAGTTTGCCCCAACAAATAGAGCGGGCACATAATTGCCACGCGGATTCCAAACACGAGTGTCCATAGCCAAGTAATCGAGCTAAACAATTTATGTTTTGCAGCATCCTTAGTCCAGGAAGTGTCATTGCCGCGCATCGCTTCAATTGCGTAACCCAGCAGCGGACGCTTTACCAAGATGCTTACTAGGCAGGCTGTTGCATAGGCAGCATTCGTCAGGATCCCAGGCAAGAAAAAGTTGTCTGCATTTCCAGTGCGTTTGGCAATGAAAGCAGCAATTCCGATTCCAATTAATCCAGAGAAAACTTGTTGTAAGGATTGCCGGCGTGCTAACCGCAGGATCGCAAGCACTGCCGCGGTTCCAACTGAGGCATAAAGTGTCGTTTCCAGGTTCCGATCAGTTACTAAGTAAGCGATCGTGAAAACAATAAATGGTAAGCCGGAGTCGATTACGCCACTCCAGCCGCCTAATGCAGATGTAAGTAGTTCGGAATCATCCTTGATTTCCTTGGCAATACTCTCGTCGACAGGTTCGCTATTACTATCAGTCATTGCTAGCTCCACAAGTAGGCACGTACTAACTGTAACCAGTAGTTACCTATTGTTTACCCAAGCCAAACTAAAGCTGGATGTGAAAGTTGCCATAATTTGCGTTATTGGAAACTTGATCTTGCGACTCAGTCGTAATCGCATCAGGACTGCGTAGCCAAAGTCTTTCGCCCGGCGCTTGTGGTTCATCGCCGCGAGCCACGACTAATTGCGAAATGAGTAAGTCAATTTCTGTTACTGCAGCAGCAGTTTCTGTGGAGTCAGTTAAAGCCCCATCGCCGCTTACCACAATTCGCATCAGCCAACGCGAGCCACGGATGCCGATGAATCTAACCGGCTGCACATGAGCGCTGCCATCTAAATCAACGGTTGGCATTACGGCTCGGACTTCAGTTCCGAAAGTACCCATGTCAACCTGACAATCAACGCTTTGTTCGCGCAGACCATCGACAATTGCATTGCGCATCGGAGCCCAGGCATCTTCACTAGTTGCAGCGGCAAATAGTTGAACTTCCGCGATTGTCATATTTAAATGAAGTGAAACCGCTTTACCTTTGCCAGATCGAGGATCTAGGTCTAGATGAACTTCGAGGGTTGGCACATTTGGAACTAATAACGAACCAAGATGCAACATCGCGGAAGTATCCAAGGCTTGCGACATATCAATTGGACCAAGTGTCATGAGGAAATTCCTGTTGAGCCAAATCCGCCATCACTGCGCGCAGTTTCATTCAGAGTTTCAACTTGGGTAAAAGTTGCAGTGATCACTTCTTGAATGACTAGTTGTGCAATTCGACTTCCGGCGGGTAACTGTACGCTTTCATTTGCATCTAGATTGATTAAGCAGATTTTAAGTTCGCCGCGATAACCCGAATCAATTGTTCCTGGTGTATTTACGATTCCAATTCCCTGCTTAATTGCAAGTCCAGAACGCGGATGTACTAATCCGACGTAACCATCCGGTAATGCGATCGCTAAACCCGTAGCAACCAAGGCTCGCTCTCCTGGAGCTAACTTCACATCTTCGACGCAAACTAAGTCAGCGCCCGCATCACCAGGGTGCGCGTAACGAGGCGCTTGGGCTAATTCATGTAGCAGCGTAAATTCGATTTCGATGTTGGTCATGGCGCGATATCCAGTTTCTCAGCGTAAGTTCTGGCATGTTCATCAAGTGCCGCAGCTTTCAAATCTTCTGCGCGGCCATGTTTAATAAAATGATCGATTGGCACTTGCATATAAAGCGAGCCGGCTTCAACAGCTAACGGGCCGTCAGGTGAATTCAATCTGCCTTCAGCAGTTGACCAAATTTTGCGTCCCATTACGGCCTGCATAGTTGCTTCGATATATACCTTTGTACCAACGGGTACTGGCATCCGATATGAAACTTCTAGATGTGCAGTGACTGCCGAGGCTCGAATCAGCCAATTTGTAGCTCCTAACGATTCATCGAATGCTAAAGACAAGATTCCACCATGGGAAATTCCAGGCGCACCTTGGTGATGTTCTGTTACTTCAAAAACTGCTCGCGTTGTCATGCCTTCGCCGGCTTCAATCAGTATGTGTAATCCGGTTGGATGATTTTTGCCACAACCAAAACAATTGCTGTAATGGCTAGCTAGTCGCTCACCAGGCTTAGGCGCATCGATGTGGCGCTGTGGATTTTGCGCGTCTTTGGGAATAGTCAACGGATGAACTGTGCGCCCAATTCGTTCCATGTTCATTAGAGTATCGTTGCCATTTAATAGATGTTTAGGTACCTATAGCGCGGAGTTGAGAAATCCAAGTGGCCACTGAAGGAATTGACGGCAAGGTTGTGGCTTATTCTGAGCGACTCTGGCCTTCGATTGGTATGTGGTTATTTGCAATTGCAATGACCTCATCACTTGGCATTGCATACGGCCGGGCTTATGGCAACTCGTTGGGATTTCTTGTTGGGTTCGCAACAACGGCTGCAGTTGTCATCGGCTTGGCGGTAAACGCCCCGATAATTCGAATTGATGAATTGAACTTTCAAGCTGGCCGCGCGCGCTTGCCATTGCAATTTGTTGGTCAAGTTAAAGTCTTGGACGCCGAACAATCAAAACGAGCCCGATCAACTGATGCCCATGCTGGTGCGCACTTCCAATTGCGTGGCGGAATTGGCGAGTCATTGATCATTGAAGTGACTGACCCACAAGATCCACATCCGTATTGGCAAGTTTCAAGTAGGAAAGCAGAACAATTATTGGCTGCGCTGGAAAGCGCAAAGCTAGCTGCGAAAGCTTAAGCGCAGTCAGAGCAGATCGGCTGGCCTTTAACTTCTTTGGCTAGTGTGCTGCGGTGGTGAACTAAGAAGCAACGCGAGCATGTGAATTCGTCTGCTTGCTTAGGAATAACCATGACAGTTATTGACTCATCAGATAAGTCTGCGCCTGGCAGTTCTAGTGATTCATTGAGATCTGCTTCATCGGCGTCAACGCTTGAGCTAACTTTCGAGGCATGTTGGGCTTTGAGGTTTTCGAGACTTTCCTCGTTTTCCTCTTCATCCGACTTTCTCGGTGCGTCGTAATCTGTTGCCATGACGAACTCAAATCTCCTACAAATAGCGGTATTTATGAAGTGTTACCGACGTGACGGAGGTTACTCCAGTGTTGCCGCGCCGAGAACACCGCCCCTAGGTTAATCGATTCGGCGCATTTCCAAGGGATATCTACGGGCATTTTCGGTATAAGTTTTGATCGAATACGCAATGGTTTCGGGGTCGGCTGCGCCTTCTTTGATTTTGGCTGGAACTCCCACAGCTAATGCGCCACTAGGAACTAGCGTCCCACCGAGAACTACTGCGCCGGCAGCAACTAAGGCGCCGGTTTCTACAACCGCTTTGTGTAGCACTAGCGAACCTGACCCAACTAATGCGCCAGAGTGAATTGTGCAACCTTCCAAGTGGGCGTTGTGACCAACTGTGCATTCATCCCCGACGATTGTTGGCAGTTCGGCAGTGCAATGCACAACGCAACCATCTTGAATTGAAGTGCGCGCCCCTACTTCAATGTGGCTGGAATCGCCTCGCAGTACCGCACACGGCCCGATAAAAGACAGTTCGCCTATGCGCACATCGCCAATGATCACTGCTTCGGGGTGCACAAATGCAGTTGGATGAATGTTTGGGACTTTGGCGCCAAAAGCGTAGATAGCCATAGTTCGATTTCCTAATCTTTATCCGCGTTATGTGTTTCAAGTATTGCAATCAATTCGGCATGAATTGCTGGAGTGGTGACAACAATCATGTCTTCACCAATTTGATTACCAAATAGCCCGCTGGAAACCGCGCCAGCTTCGCGCGCTATCAACTCACCGGCTGCGTGATCCCAGGCATTTACGCCTCGTTCGTAATAGCCATCAAGGACACCTTCTGCGACCAAACACAGATCTACTGCGCAGGATCCAAGTCGGCGAATATCAGCGACCTTTGGCAAGACTTGCTGCAATACTCGCGCTTGGCTGGCCCGACGCGAACTGGCATAGCCAAATCCAGTGCCCATAAGTGCTTGGCTAAGTTCATTGCACTCGGATACTTGAAGTTTTCGGGTACCCGAAGGCTCAATCACCCAGGCACCTAAACCTCGACTTGAGATATACATTTGATCCAAAATTGGAACATAAACCACACCTGCGAGTGCTTGCCCAGAATTTTCATCCTTAAGCCCAATGGATACACACCAGTGCGGAACTTTGTGCAAGTAGTTCACCGTGCCATCAATTGGGTCTATTACCCATTGCATTCCCGAGGATCCCGGTTTGTTGGCACCTTCTTCGCCCAAAATCGCGTCTTCCGGGCGATGTTTAGTAAGTTCCCCGACAATGAAAGCTTCGGCGCGCTGATCCATCAATGTCACAACATCGGTTGCAGTTGACTTAGTTTGAATTCCTAGATCACTTGGTCGGTCGAGCAGTAATTCGCCAGTGCTTTTTGCAATTGACATCGCCAAAGCCAGATTTGGATCGCTGGTTAGGTTGGCTAGGCTCACTTGGCTATTGTCCCTGTTGCCTCGTTTGATGTGCGACACACCCCACTAATACCCCGATTTTATTGGATTTTCCGCGACACTAGAGAGTAATAGCAACAGAAAAGGTGCGCCATGAAAGAGCTGATTTTTGTCGGGCGGTCGCAAGACAACTTAGAGCTAATTTTCATGGACGAAGACGGTGGCGAATTCGCCGTAGCCGTTGATGATCACATTAAACGCAGCATTAATACCAATGACACTGCAAGCGTTACCACCACAGACTCCAGTGCTGGAATTTCCCCGCGCGACATTCAAACTCGAATTCGTCGTGGCGAGACTGCTGCAGCGATTGCTAACGAAGCCGGCGTGGATGCCACCCGGATTGAGCGCTATGCCGGTCCGGTACTTGCCGAACGTTCTTACATGGCCAAACGCGCTTCCGAAACTTTAGTTCGCAGACCACATGGCGAAGTTTTACTTGGCGAATTAGCAACCGGCCAGTTAGCAAACCGCGGCGTCGATACTTTGACTTTAGTTTGGGATTCTTACCGACGTGATGATGCGCGTTGGACCGTGACAGTTTCTTGGGCTAGCGGTAGTGGCGGCGGATTAGCCAGTTGGATTTTTGATCCATTAGCTCATAGCGTTGTTGCCTTAGATGATGAAGCTCGTTGGTTATTTGATGAAGCGGCCGGCGCAACAAAAGATGCCAAAGTCACCGAAGAACCTAAGCCGCGTCTTGTTGGCCTGCCAACAGTTTCAGAACCAGAAGAAGAACTTGAACCACCAGCATGGGCAGGTCCTGGACATCCAACAATGCCGGTACCTATGCCCGTTGCAACTCCAGCGCCCGCTGCCGCCGCAGACGACTCCCCTTCATGGGATGACATCTTGTTCGGCCATCGTCCGAATGACCAATAGTCACCGATACTTAATTAGCAAGGATCTACTTTAATCATGGCAAAAACAACACCATCGAAACCTGCGCATAATGCTGGTCGCATTGTTGACATCGATGTTGCCAATGAGATGCAAGATTCGTTTTTGGAGTATGCCTACTCAGTAATTTATTCCCGCGCGTTGCCAGATGCTCGCGATGGTTTAAAGCCGGTACAGCGCCGAATTCTGCACACTATGGCCTCGATGGGACTGCGTTCCGATAAAGGCCACGTAAAGAGCGCTCGTGTGGTTGGCGAAGTCATGGGTAAGTTGCACCCACACGGTGACAGCGCGATTTATGACGCGTTGGTTCGCATGGCGCAATCCTGGTCATTGCGATTGCCATTTGTTGATGGTCATGGAAACTTTGGTTCGCTAGACGAAGGTCCTGCTGCCTATCGCTATACCGAAGCGCGCCTTGCAACTCCTGCCAGTGCCATGGTGGATTCCCTTGACGAAGACACGGTAGATTTTGCGCCAAACTACGACGGCCGTGAACTTGAACCAACTGTTTTGCCATCTGCCATTCCTAACCTGTTAGTAAATGGCGCATCAGGAATTGCAGTCGGTATGGCAACTAACATGCCTCCGCACAACTTGCGCGAAGTGGTAGCTGCTGCCTCACACTTACTAGCCCATCCGAAGGCAACTCTGGATGAGTTGATGAGTTTTGTACCAGGCCCCGACTTACCAACTGGCGGAATCATTTACGGCCTCGATGGAATTCGAGAGGCTTACGAAGGAGGCAAAGGAAGCTTTAAAGTTCGCGCGAAAGTAGACATCGAACAACTATCACCGCGCAGGCAAGGAATAGTTGTTCGCGAACTCCCCTACCAAGTTGGCCCAGAGCGTGTGATTGAACGCATCAAGGAATTAGTTACCAACAAAAAGTTGCAAGGTATATCTGACGTTATTGATTTAACAGATTACGAATCCGGTCTTGAGTTAGTTATTGAAATCAAGAATGGCTTCCATCCCGAGGCCGTACTAGATCAGCTTTACAAACTAACGCCACTTGAAGATGCGTTTCATATCAATAACGTCGCGCTTGTAAATGGTCAGCCAGTTACGTTAGGTCTAAAGCCACTACTACAGGTTTTTATCGATCATCGACTTGAAGTTGTTAGGCGCCGAAGCGAATATCGCAGAACGCGTGCCAACGATCGTTTGCACTTAGTCGATGGCTTACTCGTAGCTATTCTTGACATCGATGAAGTAATTGCCGTTATCCGAGGCAGTGACGATACCGCTGCAGCTCGGGAACGCTTGATGAGTGTATTTGATTTAAGTGAAATTCAGGCAAACTACATTTTGGAAATGCCGCTACGACGTTTAACAAAGTTCTCGCGTATCGAACTTGAAAAAGAGCAAGAAGAATTGCGTCTGATAATTGCTGACTTGACCGACATCTTGGAAAACAGCAAGCGATTGCGCAAAGTAGTTGGCCAAGAGTTGACTGATGTTGCCAATTTGTATGGTGATGACCGCAGGTCACAATTACTAACATATGATGGCATTATTTCGGCAGCACTTCCGGTTCCGCTAGAAGTAACGGACGACCCATGTTTTGTATTGATGTCTGCGACCGGTTTGTTAGCCAGAACTTCTAGTGGAGTTCCGTTGGAGTTCGCCAAAAAACGTACGAGTCACGACACGATTAAATCTATGGTTAGCACAACTGCCCTCGGAGATGTCGGAATCGTAACTAGCCATGGACGGGTAATCCGACAATCTGTTGTGAACTTGCCGGCGATCTCAGATGGAGCTTCCTTGGCTGTTGCCGGCGGGGCTGCGTTGAAGGAATTTGTCACCCTGGCAAAGGGCGAGACCGCGCTAGCACTCATGGCCCTTGATCAGCCAGAGTCATCGCTGTTCCTAACAACTGCCTTTGGCACAGTTAAGCGTGTTATCAACGACGTGCCAGGCTCTGCAGGTGATTGGAATGTTATTCGACTTGAAGAAGGCGACTACTTAGTCGGAGCGATTCAATGTGAGGACGAAAGCGGCGAAGTTGTCCTGATCACTAGTGATGCCCAACTGCTGCATTTTGATGCATCTCTAGTTAGAGCAACTGGCCGCCCAGCGGCAGGCGTGGTGGGGATTCGGCTTTATGAAGGCGCTGAAGTTGTTTTCGGATCAGTTGTAGATGCCCATGATGAATGCCTAGTGGCAACAGTTGGTGGCGAAGCCGGCGCACTCCCAGGAACTGCCGCTCACACTATGAAATTGACACCACTTTCGGAATTCCCTGGCAAAGGTCGGGCCACAAGTGGCGTGCGTTGTCATAAATTCTTAGCTGGCGAAGATGTTCTAGTTGCTGCCGCAGCTGGCAACGGTCCAATCCACGCTTGCGGTTCTACTGGAGCTGCAGTTGACGTCCCCGATAAACATGGGAAGCGCGATAGCACTGGCACCAAACTTCGTAAGCCAGTTGCTGCTGTGTGTGCTGCGCCGTGAAGAAAGCGCTAATCAGTAAATCCGCATTAGCTCTCATAATCGCGCTCGTACTCTCACTAGTTAATCTGCCTGCGCAAGCTGCAACTAAATCGGTTTCCATGACTCCGATTCCGGAGACACTAGTAGCCGGACAGCAAGTCACTGTTTCTGGTACAACTACGGGCAGCCTAAAGGGAACTAAAGTTAAGGTTCAAATAAAGGTTGGCAAGAAGTGGAAAACCGTTAAGACCGTCAAATCGAAGAAAAAGAGCGGTAAGTGGTCCGCAACATTTAGAGCAACCTCCTCGACTCCAGCCCTGTCCGTCAGGGCGCTAGCCGGTTCTAAGAAAACTAAAATTCAAGCAACCGCAGTAATTGCTCCGTTAAATATTGTGGCTCGTGGTCCTGGGTCCAGAATCTTGGGAGTTGACTTATCCCGATGGCAAAGTTCCGCGCAGCCCGTCGACTTTAACAAGATGGCTGCTGCTGGTGTGGCATTTGCATTCATAAAGGGATCAGATGGATTGCTAACTGAAGACGCACTAGCAGTTCCTCACGTAATCAAATGGGCCCCAGAAGCGAAAGCAGCCGGAATCTTGGTGGGCTACTATCATTTCGCGCGTATACCTGTCACTGTTGTCCCCGAAGAGATCGTCGCGTCTGCCCAGGCCCAGGCTGCCCAGGCTGCTGCGCGACTTGCTGAACTCGGTGGCTACGACGACCGCACTTTGCCTTATGTGTTGGATATCGAAGGCGTTAACTCCACAATTACTGACGAAATGGTAACGCTCTGGACTACGACTTGGCTGGATGAAATGCAGCTTGCAACCTCGCGGGCGCCCGTCGTTTATTCATACCGAAGTTTCTTGCAAGATCGTCTGTTGCAAAGCGCGGTAACCAAAGATAAGTTGCGCAATTATCACCTTTGGCTTGCTCAGCCAGGTAACCCTGCCAAGGCCTCGGTAAAAGTTGGACAGGGACTAAAAAAAGGTAAGCCATGTTATGAAACAGCTTGGAAGCAATCGGATTGCTCATACGTATGGACCTTTTGGCAATACACAAGTAAGGGTGATCGTGAAAAATATGGAATTCCGTGGAGTCCAAGCGTCGGTAGCTGTCCAACGGGTGTAAGTCTTTGTTTTCCAGGCAAAGGAACTGGGCGCAATCATCTTGATTTAAATGTATTTAATGGGACCGCTGCTGACTTAACCGCATTGGTGAATGGTTCCTGGATCAGATCTCCGCTGGAATACCGATAGTCACAGATAGCGATAAACTTGAAAACATGAGTGATGTCCTAGTTATTGGCGCAGGACCTGCAGGTTTATACGCCGCTTACTACGCCGGGTTCCGAGGCTTTTCGGTAACTGTTTTGGATGTACTCACCGAACCAGGTGGCCAAATTACGGCCATGTACCCGGAAAAAGAAATTTTTGATATTGCTGGTTTCCCTTCGGTTAAAGGTCGAGATTTAGTTGAAGGCCTAATGGTCCAAGCCGGCGCGTTTAACCCAAAATTTATCCTCGGTGAGCGGGCCGAAGAACTTGAAACTAGCGAAACTGGTCCAGTCCTTGTAGTCACTGATAAAGGCACAGTCATCGAAGCCAAAGTCGTAATCATCACTGGTGGCATTGGTTCATTCACGCCGCGCGAGCTTCCGGCTGGCAATGAATACGTTGGCAAAGGCTTGGTTTACTTCGTGCCAAAGCTAGACGTGCATGCCGGTAAAGATGTAGTCATCATTGGTGGCGGCGACTCCGCATTTGACTGGGCTTACTCACTAGCACCGATCGCAAAATCAGTCACGCTAGTTCACCGGCGCGAGACTTTCCGCGCTCATGCTGCAACTGTTGATCAAGTACGCGCTATGGGTGTTGAACTTGTTATTAACTCAGAAGTTGAAAGTGTTACTGGCGATGACTGGGTTGAAGCAGTAACCATCAAGAACAAAGATGGTGAATCTCGCACGCTGCCAGCCCAAACTTTGGTTGCTGCTCTTGGGTTCATTGCCAACATCGGACCCATCGCTAATTGGGGTATCGAACTTGAAAAGCGTCGCATTGTCGTAGACACCACAATGAAAACTAATTTGCCGCGTGTCTATTCCGCAGGTGACATCACAACCTATGTCGGTAAAGTGCCACTAATTTCTGTTGGATTTGGCGAAGCTGGACTCGCTGTAAATAATTCGGTGCCTTACATCGACGAACACCAGGGCGTATTCCCTGGCCACTCAAGTGGCGGAGGCGAGTAACTAGATGCCTAATCTTCCATTTCCAAAGACTGAATTTTCTGACGTGCTTGCTGCCAATTCGCAGTATGCCGAAAACTTCACCAGCGAACACCTAACAGGCACAGCCGCCAAGGGCTTAGCCATCATTACTTGCATGGACTCACGAATTAGTCCGCTAGCAATTGTTGGCATGAAGCCTGGTGACGTCAAGATCCTTCGTAACGCTGGCGCCCGCGTAACTGATGACGTATTGCGAACCTTAGTTCTTGCCACTTTTCTACTTGGCGTTAATCGCGTATTGGTAATGCCACACACAGATTGTCGAATGGCTAGTGCCACCGAACCTGAGATTCACGAAACAATTTTGCAGGAGCACGGCGTAGATACCCGTAGCGTTGAGTTTCGTACCGTGCGAGATCAAGTCGAAGCGTTACAGACGGATGTGAATCGTGTGAGAACTTACCCATTGTTAGCTAATGGCGTCACTGTCGGCGGCGCAATTTTTGATGTCCACACCGGTGAACTTAAGCCTTACGATTTCTAGATTGGAAATGACATGCCATTTATTACTGTCCAGTTAATCGAAGGTCGCAGTGTTGAGCAAAAGCATGCACTCATCAAAGAGATCTCCGAAGCAGCTATTCGAGTTCTCGATGCTGACCCAGACAATGTTCGAATTGTGATCAACGAAGTCACAGCCGATGACTGGGGTGTCGGTGGCGTGCCAGTTGCTGTTAGTCGCGCTAAAAAGTCTTAAACGTCGATCTTCGAACGATCTAGTTTTGCTGCGCCTTCAATAATAAAATCTTTTCGTGGCGCTACTTCGCTGCCCATTAATAGTTCAAATACATTTTCGGCAGACTTTGCATCACTGACAGTGATTCGACGCAGGGTGCGCTTTTCTGGATCCATTGTGGTTTCGCGCAACTGCACCGCGTCCATTTCGCCCAAGCCTTTGTAACGCTGAATCGGTTCTTTCCAACGTCTACCCTGCTTTGCCAAGTCTTTTACTGTGGCTGCCATCTCAGCATCACTGTAGGTATAGATGACTTCGCCGGGTTTCTTTGCTGCGCCAATCACTTCGATTCGGTGTAGCGGCGGAACAGCTGCATAGATGCGACCAGCTTCAAGTAGCGGCGTTAAGTAACGCTGGAACAGAGTCAGCAGCAAGGTGCGGATGTGAGCGCCGTCGACGTCAGCATCAGCCAAAATAATAATTTTGTGATAACGAACAGATTCCATATCAAAGGAGCGGCCAGAACCAGCACCAATGACTTGCAAGATCGAGGCGCACTCGGTGTTTTTTAACATATCGGCAAGGGAGGCTTTTTGAACGTTGAGAATTTTGCCACGAATTGGCAACAAAGCTTGGAACTCACTGTTGCGAGCCGATTTAGCAGTTCCTAGTGCGCTGTCACCTTCGACAATAAACAACTCAGTACGGTCATTGTCCTCGCTACGGCAGTCTTTTAACTTGGCTGGCAACGTTGATGACTCCAGCGCAGTCTTTCGACGCTGGGTGTCTCTGTGGTGGCGCGCAGCTAACCTGGCGCGCGAGGCATTGGCAACTTTGTCTAGCACGATGCGAACTGCAGGTTTCGCGCCACGTGGTGGATTTGTAAACCAGTTACTCAACTCATTGCTAACAACTGTATTTACAATTTTTGCTGCAGCTGGAGTACCAAGAATTTCTTTAGTTTGACCTTCAAACTGTGGTTCAGCTAATCGAACTGTGACTACCCCAGTTAAACCTTCTTGGACATCTTCTTTAGTTACCGCATCTTCGCCAGCTTTTAGTAATCGCTGTGCTTTTAATTGCTCATTGATTACTTTTACTATCGCTCGATCAAATCCAGTTACGTGGGTCCCGCCCTTTGGGGTGGAAATGATGTTGACGTAAGACTGCAATGTTGTTTCGTAAGTGTTATTCCATAGCAACGCGATATCGACACCAAGTTCGCGTTCAACATCTTGCGTAGCCATATGTCCTTGGTCATCAAGTACTGGAACTGTTTCATGAAACTTGCCACTGCCCTTTAGGCGAATAACTGGTGATACTGCTTCGCCGGTTGAAAGAAATTCGCAGAACTCAGAAATGCCGCCCACGTGCACAAACTCAGAAGTGTTATTTGATTTCATGCGGTTATCAGTGACAACTATGGTCAGACCGGGAACTAGGAACGAAGTCTGGCGGGCACGAGCATGGATTTCATCAAGATCAAAGGCGGCATCAGGAGTAAAGATCTGAGTATCAGCCCAAAACTTAATTCGGGTACCGGTTGCTGTTTTCTTAGCGGGTTTGCCTGCCTTTTTTAATCCACCGTGTTTAGTGAATTTTCCAGTTTCATCTTTACCGACAAAAACGCCAGGAGCACCACGACTAAAACTCATCACGTGGGTATTACCGCCGCGATCAACTTCGACATCCATTCGGCTAGATAGAGCATTAACTACGGATGCGCCGACGCCGTGCAAACCACCAGATGCAGTGTAAGAACCGCCTCCGAATTTACCGCCGGCATGGAGTTTGGTCATAACAACTTCAACACCGGTTAGCTTAGTTTTTGGTTCAACGTCAACTGGGATGCCGCGACCATTGTCATGGACTTCGGCAATTTGATCAGAATGCAGCGTCACTTCAATCCGAGTGCAGTGCCCGCCTAAAGCCTCATCAACTGAGTTATCAATAATCTCCCACAGGCAATGCATCAGGCCACGCGAGTCCGTAGAGCCGATGTACATGCCAGGACGTTTACGAACGGCATCTAGGCCCTCTAAGACCGATAAGTCAGATGCGTTGTAATCACCTGCCGACGCTGCGGTCTTTTTTGCTGCCATAACCCTTACAGACTAGGCATTTTGAGGCATTTTGCTGAGCTGCCACGCCGCGTTAACTGTCCAAGAAAGTTCGCTTGTGAATTTTTTCGAGTACGCCAATAGTGAACCAAGTATTAATAGTGAATTCTCGGCGTGTTAAAGCGCGAAGTGTCTGAAATGATTACACAATAGAGCAATCACGCAAGGTGATTCATAGTTAGGGCTGGTGCAAGAATGACTTCAACAATCACTCGTACTCCACTTACCGTGGCAGATCGTTGCGATCGCTGCGCTGCTCAAGCTCTAGTACGCGTTTTTCTTGATGGTGGTTCCGCGCTTCAATTCTGCAGCCATCACTTCAAAGAGCACGAAGTCCGTTTGCGCGCAATCGCCGTCGATGTTCAGGATGAAACCGAGAACCTCGAAAGCTAAATTCGTTACGGTGTAGCGCTCTCGCTTGGATCAGGGATAGTTGCTGGAAGCGGCGGCTTTTTCATTGGAACGTCTACGCCATCAAAGCTGTAATGACCAGTTGTGAGTATCGGTATCAATTCCACCCAGGTTCGACCAACCGGCATAGTAAATGGGTTGCCCGCCAAATCAGTCAGTTCCATCTGTGCATTAACTTGAGGTTTTTTCCATGCAACTTCAAATGCTGTTCCTGCACTAAGCACCCAAGCTCTGCCTGAACCAGTTAGAACGGTACGAGGTACGTAACCGCCAGTGGAACCTTTATATCCTGCGTCTATCTCTCTCACTTCGATGATCACCAGATTGTCGGTACCAAACTGCGTGCCATCAATATTTTTGAATGGCTTTATGCCTTCACTTCGCAGCCATTGCGATGATGCGCCATCCCACTTCCAATTCGGCTCAGCAAAAGTACTGAATGCAACGCCAACATCTATTACTGGAATCGCAGTTTGAGCTGATGCGCCAACCGCTGGACTTGCCGATGCATCTGGTGAAGCACTTGGCGCGGAAACAGTTGTCGGATCAGGCCTAAAGAAGAATCCCCCACTTACGCTGGCGTTATCTGCAACTGAAGCAATTAACTCATCCGGTTTTAAAAACAAATTGTGTGGCGCCGAATGTCCCTTTTTCCGATAAAGTCCTGGGGCGCCTTCGGTATTGATGCTAATGGTTGTCGGAAGCTTACGATTTACGAAGCGCATAGTTCGCTTGGCTCCACCGGAAAATACAAAAATATCAGCCATCGGTTCAGCTATAGCTACGTCTACATGTCGAACTGAACGAACGGGACCAATTTCCGGTGGAATATCAGATTGCCAAACTGTCGCAAATCTTGTCATTCCGCCTTCAACAAGCTCTTCAAAAATTAAATCTGCGTGATTCAATCCAGTCTGTGGTCGAACTTGTGGCGCATTTTCGACCTTAACCACCATAATGGGCTTAGCTTGCGCATCTTCAGGACCAGGCATGCCTGTCAGTGACCAAATCGGAGGTGATTTGGGTGGCATCGGTGAAGCTGTGGTGCCGCCGGTTGGATCTGTTCCTTGAGAAGTGTTTGTTGCACCACATGCACTCAGTACCAACATGGCTGTAGCACTTATAGCGAAGATTCGAACATTAGATTTCATTTGGACACCACCAGAGGAAGCATTAGTTACCCCTTAACTTTGCCCCAAGTCGAATTTTTTCTAGGCACCGACACGCAATTACCGACTAATCGGAGCGCAAATTTACTGCTAATCCAAGTAATCGCGAAGTACCTGAGAACGTGATGGATGACGAAGCTTCGACATGGTTTTTGATTCAATCTGACGAATACGCTCGCGAGTTACGCCATAAACCTTGCCAATTTCATCTAAAGTCTTTGGCTGTCCATCAGTTAGGCCAAAGCGCATCTTGACTACGCCAGATTCGCGATCTGACAAAGTATCAAGAACAGAATCTAGTTGTTCTTGCAGCAAGGTAAAGGAAACTGCGTCAGCTGGCACGATGGCTTCGGAGTCTTCGATCAAGTCACCGAATTCGCTATCGCCTTCCTCGCCAAGTGGGGTGTGAAGCGAGATTGGTTCGCGACCATACTTTTGAACTTCAACAACCTTTTCCGGTGTCATGTCTAGTTCGCGAGCTAGTTCCTCTGGAGTTGGTTCGCGGCCAAGATCTTGAAGCATCTGACGTTGTACGCGAGCAAGTTTGTTGATGACTTCAACCATGTGCACTGGGATACGAATAGTGCGAGCTTGGTCAGCCATGGCGCGAGTGATGGCCTGGCGAATCCACCACGTTGCATACGTCGAGAATTTGTAACCCTTGGTGTAGTCAAACTTTTCAACAGCGCGGATCAAACCTAAGTTGCCTTCTTGGATCAAGTCCAAGAACAACATGCCGCGACCGGTGTAGCGCTTAGCTAGCGAAACCACCAAGCGAAGGTTTGCCTCTAGCAAGTGATTCTTTGCGCGCTGACCATCTTCAGCGATCCATTCGTAGTCGCCTTGTCGACGATCTTTAAATGGTCCACGAGTTGCTAGCAATTCTTCGGCAAACAAACCGGCTTCGATGCGCTTGGCAAGATCTACTTCTTCTTCGGCATTAAGCAACGGAACTTTACCGATTTGCTTTAGGTAATCCTTAACTGGATCTGCGGTCGCACCAGCAGTAATAACTTGTTGGACTGGTTCGTCAGTATCATCAACATCAGAAATAACTAAGTTGTCACTATCGGCAGCAACCACTGGCTTTGCTTCGTCATCATCAGCAAGATCTGCCAAGTCTGCTACCAGTTCAGTTTCTAGATCAACTTCCAGAACTGCTGCAGCAGCTAACTCAACATCGTCAATAACAATGTCAGCATCGAGTTCAATTACTTCGCCATCAACTTCAATCGCACCAGCTTTAAGTGCTTTGGCTGACTTCTTGGTTGCCTTTAAGGTTTCTTTTGGCGCTGCTGCGGCTTTCTTTGTGGCCTTGGCAGGAGCTTTAGCTGGCGCTTTGGTAGCGGACTTCTTAACGGGAACTGCAGTCTTCTTGGTTGCCTTTGCAGGAGCAGCCTTTTTAGCAACTGATTTAACTGCTGCTTTCTTGGCAGGTGCTGCTTTCTTGGTTGCAGCTTTCTTGGTTGCAGCTTTTTTAACTGGTACTGCCTTCTTCGTTGCCACGTATGCCTCTTTCAGCGCTCTTTTGTCCTTGCTGTCGCACTCGGATCGCTCTGGTGCAATAACAAGAGCCCTTGTCAAGCAATTAGCTCAACACGGGCAACATCACGAGGATGTATCTCTAGTGTACCCCCACTTGATGACACTGCAGAATTGCGGTGGGTTAATGCGAAACCAGGACAGTTCTGGCCGTTTGGATGGGCACCTGCAGGGTCTTAGTTTGGCGAACCACCTCACCCGAAGCCGCAAATGTGCCCACGCCGGCCAC
>CAESAD010000009.1_pt1 | contig 62987 bp, 52 predicted proteins | sample 7263541 | NCBI WGS metagenome assembly CAESAD01 (sample SAMEA6814110, study PRJEB35770) | freshwater metagenome | biome: Freshwater; feature: Freshwater reservoir; material: water | place: Czech Republic | collected 2017-07-26 | depth 30m m
GGGGCGCCCGCCGCTACTTCTTAGACCGTCTTCTTGCGCCAGACCTTCAAAATTCCTAGATAGGCGAAGAAAGTCACGATGCTACCCACGATCCAGGATGTATCAACTGCCCCAGTACTTGCAGCGATAGAACCTACATAGAGTGTGGTCGACATGAACGGAATCTGTACTAGGCAGCCGATGACATAGCTAAGAAGCGCAGGACCATTGAAGTAGCCGTACCCACTGTTTGGATCACTGAATGAATTCGCATCATATTCACCTTTATGCACCATATAGAAGTCGACCAAGTTGATGATGCTCCACGGCACCAAAAGGTAGGCCAAAACCAAAATGAAATTGGTGTAGTTGGTCATAAAGGAGTCCGACACTGTTGTAGCAACTATGAAGACCGATATCGCTAGTACTCCAGCAGTGATGTGGCGTGCCAACGGCCGCGGAGCCCACTTTAGTTTGAAGGTTTGAATTGCAGTCAATGCGCATAAGGCTGAACCATACATATTAATTACACCAGCATCAATCGCTCCAACAAAGAAGACGAGCATCACAAAAATGAATACACCCTGCGGCATTATGTTGGCAAGATCTGGGATGGTTCCATCCAGACCAAGTCCAGCAACGAGGAAGGCTCCAACTGACATTGCTCCAATTACGCCCAGCACAGTACCGGCATAGGTGTACCAGAATGCTGCTCTGGTTGATGTGGATGACGGAAGATAGCGCGAGTAGTCAGAAACATATGGTGCGTAAGAAAGTTGCCAAACACCAACCACCGATGCCATTCCAAGGAATCCAGCCCAAGTAAAGGCGCCAGCTTCAACATCCGCAGTGCCATTTATGGCCTCGAGGCCAGTGTAGAAAAGCGTAACTAGCAAAGCTAAGCCTGCAAGCCAGACCATAATCCGGTTGAAGCGCAAAATGAGCTGGTAGCCAACCACCACTATTGCAAAAGTTATAGCGGTACTTATCAACAAGCCGGCGCTGTGACTTACTCCAGTAAAGACTGCACTTAGCATCTGCTGTGCCAGGATCATCAACGCAACAATCCATCCCACATAAATAAGGATGACGATCACAGTAATAGGAACTGAACCGTACATGCCGAACTGCGCTCTGGCTTGGATCATCTGTGGGACACCAAGCTTGGATCCTTGAGCCGAGTGCAAAGCCATGAACACAGCTCCGACACAACTACCAATTACGATCGCCAAGATCGTGGAAACTGCGTCGAGTCCGAAAACAGCTGGACCAAGGAAGCCGGTGACAACTGCAAGCGGAATAATCTGGACGGTGAACCAGAATGAGAACAGGTGACGGACATTGCCTGTGCGTTCTGACTCGGGCACAGGCTGGATCGTGAGACCTTCGAGTATAGTTCGTTCTTTCGACATTTGCTGGCTTCCTTTCGTGATATTGGTTAGGCCCGATGCTTAACCAAGTCGTGCATAGTGCTGGTCTTCGTCGTTCACCGGATAGTGAACCCACGCTCAACAACATCGGCAAGCATGTCAATGTATGTGTCGACGTCGTCAATTGCAGTGCGTGGCGCTGGGTTGTAATTAAGTGCTGCTTTAACTTTTGCACTCTGGAAATAGGCAGCTGAGGTAAGTAGTGTCAATGCCTCAAATTTTTCAGGGCACTTGTTGGCCATCTCATCTAGAGCAGTCGAAGGGTCTTTTCCTGAGCAGTCAGTTAGTGCATCGAGAAAGGCAGGAACGAGATCGGCGCGATACCCCAAGACCATGTCAATTAAATTCTCGGTGACCCCTGCATCCGTTGCGGAGGGCATTTCATTGTTGGTGGGAATGAGAACATCCGCAACAGCTGCCAACACACGACGCTGGTCATTGTCAAGAAGTTGATTTTCCATGTTCATCCTTTAGAGCGCAGTGCGCTGGTCATTTCGGTTGTCGGCCAGATGACGCATAGCGCGAAGAGCTACGGCCATAATTGTTGCTGTTGGATTTACTCCGGTAGAAGTAACAAAGACGCTGCCGTCAATGACAAAAAGATTCGGCACATCATGTGTCCGTCCCCACTCATCGACTACCGAGTTCGCTGGGTCGGTTCCCATGCGGGCCGTGCCCAGTAAGTGCCAGCCACTCTCCCGAACAACTGGGATCGGTTCAATCGAAGTTGCTCCAGCAGCTTCATGTGCCTCAACTGCGCGGGCGACGTGGAAGTCAAGTAATCGCCGAGTGTTCTCAGAAATTTTGTAGCGGATCTTTGGTGCAGGAATACCGTCTGAATCAAACGAGTCGCCAATGATAACTTCGTTATGTTCTTCGGGTAGGTCTTCTGTCGTAATACCCCATTCGGTATAGCGACCAAAAGTACTTCGCAACCGGTTATGAAACGCTGGACCAAAACTTTCATTCCAATTAGTGTCCCGATTCCATAAGGTGTGAGTTAGCGGTCCGCCAGTTGGCATGAGGTTCCACTTTCCTCCGCGAACAAAGCCGCGATCGGTGTCGGTCTCATAGAAGTGCATCGACTGTAGCGCCTGGCCAGTTGGACCAAGGTAGGTCTCGAGGTCGTCCTCATATGTGCCGTAGACCGAAGCATATGGATGGACCATTAGGCGTTTACCAACGAGGCCTGAAGAGTTTGCAAGTCCGTTCGGGAAAAGTGTTGATGTTGAGTTGAGTAATATTCGTGGCGTTCCAATTCCATTTGCAGCGAGCACGGTTACGCCAGCGGCTTGGTGTTGAATTTTGCCGTCACGGTCGATGTACTCCGCTCCGGTTACAAGCCCTTGATCGTTAATGGTGAGGTGACGTACTCGAGCACCTGTAATGACTTTTACACCGAGTTCCACTGCCTCTCGCAAATGCGTAAGATCAGTGCTCGCCTTGGCGCCACTTGGACAGCCTGACTCACAAGAACCATATCGAACACAAGCCCCGCGGTCTTTGAACTTACGCGAAGCAATTGCGTTGGGCGCAGGCCACCAATGCCAGCCAAGCTTGTCCATGCCTTTTGCGGCGGTAAGGCCGTACTTGCCGATAGGAAGCGGAGGCAGCGGGAACGTGTGCGAATCCGGATATGCTGGATCTCCCTCTAGCCCAGAAGCTCCGATGTGATGGGTAATTTCGTCATAGAACGGTCGTAAGTCTTCATATTGAAAGGGCCAGTCGTCAGCCACTCCGTCGAGTGTGCGAACTCGAAAGTCCGAAGGCATTGCGCGCACCCAGTGACCAGAAAAAAGAATCGTACTACCGCCAACACCGTTGTACATCAGCGGTTCAATAGGGCTTTCAGTGGTGTCAATTGGGTAGTCCGAGGCGGCAGCGCGAGTATTGGGCGCCGAGTTCCATTGCTTTAGTCGGGCCAGCTCCCACTGTGGTTTGTCACCAGTGAAGTCATCATTTAGCGCCCAATCGCCTTGTTCCAAACAGACCACCGAAAAGCCGCGACGTATTAGCTCAAGTGCGGCCACGCCACCTGAGGCACCAGCGCCGACAATGAGCACATCTGCGTCTTTTACATCTGATCGATTATTCTCCATGGCCAAAGGCTACGGTGACTAATTGCACATAAGTAGGTAATAACAACTAAACTTTGAGAATTTTTATTGTGCATTTGCACAAAAGCAATTGGAATTTGTATAGCATTACTCTCATGGCGATTACAGTTGCCGATTTGCTAGAGATGTCACATCTGCGGCTGCGATTGCACTCAGGCGCTAACGGCGTGGACTGCAAGTTGACTTGGACACATACCTCTGACCTGCCCGAGCCTTGGCAATGGATCACCGGCGGTGAGTTGCTACTCACTAACGGTATGTCATTCCCGGCCGATGGCCCAGGTCAACAAGAGCTGGTGGAAAGGCTTGTAAAAGCGGGAGCGAGTGCGCTGGCAATCGGTGAGCAAATGTATTGTCCGTCGCTCACTGCGCAATTCGCCGAAACAAGTGACCGACTGGGCTTCAGTGTGCTGCTGGTTGAATACCCAATGCCATTCGTCTCTATCGCCAAAGCGGTAGCTGCCGCAAACCTACTCGAGCAGTCTGATCAGTTAATCAAGACGGAAAAGATATATCGAACTGTGCATCGAATGGTGAATGCGCAAACCGAGTCTTCGGCAGTCACTCCCGATCTTGCCAAAATCCTAGGATGCACAATTAACGTATGTCATCGCGAGTCGGCCCAGCCTTGGTACCCCAGCGACCCTCGACTCGAAACCAAAGTTGCCGAAGAACTGAGCAAATCTAATTCTCGATCTTTGGACGTTTTAGCAGGAGCTTTTGCCGTTCCGCTCAGTGATGGACGTGCTTTGCGCCTCATAGATGTGCCAACGCAACCAAGCGCTGTGCTCGCCGTGGAGATGAATCAACCTGGCGTGCTCGATGCGATTCTTATGCAACACGCGGTAACCGTAATCGCACTTGAGATGGCACAGTCCCTGGTACGAATCGAGAATGAGCGCAGGTTCGGTGCAGATCTACTAATCCAGCTCATGGAGGGTCGCGGCGATGTACGCAGCATTCGACGACAACTAATGTCGCGAGGAATAAATATTACCCGCGCGGTGGTGGTTACGATTACCTCGCCAGACATGGCGAAGTTACGAGATTTGCACATAACTCTTTGGCGAAACAGGATTCGAAACCTCGTAACACTTCGGCGAGGATCTATCTATTTATTGTGTGTCGATGACGAGTCGGTTCAAGAGGTGGTCCGGTCTAGCGTTAGCAATGAAGCATTAGTTGGCATCAGCGCAACGGTGGGGTCTATCGAACGGGTACCCGAGGCACTGCGAGAAGCGACTTGGGCCGTTAAGGCGGCAGCGGGGAATGATAAGCGCACGTTTCACTACGGTGACCGGTCGCCATTATTTGGAATTGCAAATCTAGAAGACGCGAAAGCACTAGTCACTCGTACCCTTGGCGCTCTGATCACTCATGAGCAAAACCATGAAAGTGAACTTTTGCAAACGCTTGAGGCGTTTTTCGACAACCAACGCTCGTGGCAAAAGACCGCCGACTCATTGCACGTTCACCGGCAGACAGTGCTGTATCGAATCCGAAAGATTGAAGAGATTAGCGGTTACAACCTCAGCGCAACAAGGGACATCGCCGAGCTTTGGTTAGCGCTGCAGGCACGATCTCTAATCGACCTCACCGATACAGTGCCCCAGCCTCGGTTGGGCTCGTGACCCCAGTGAACGCACTACTTTAGTTGTATCTCGATACTTACGACACCATATAAATTGTAAGAAGTGGACACAAAGCACGATGCCTCAATTCTCTCTATATTTAACTCATGCCTCGCATCGCTCAAACAAAAAATGGCTTTGCTCCAAAAACCTGTATTACCTGTGGCCTGGAATTTGAGTGGCGGAAAAAGTGGCAACGTGACTGGGAAAACGTTAAGTACTGCTCTGAGAAGTGTAAATCGAAGTGACTAACCGAATCCTTTACATTCCTTTTGATCACTTGAATTTAAGCTATGGGGTTTTGAAGGACGCAGACCCCAAAACCGATCACATCGTTTTGATTGAAAGTGCGCGAATGACCTCGGGTCGACCTTGGCATAACGAGCGCTTATTCTTTTTGATTTCTTCTGCTCGTCATTTTGTCAAGGAATTAGAACTTGCTGGCTATTCGGTTACTTATTTAAAGAGTGCGACAACAATAGAGGGCCTCAAAAGTCTGCAGTCAAAATTGGGTGATTTACCAATCTATGCAGCAGAACCATCGTCATTTCAGCAGTTCAATCAGCTTCAAGAATTTGGTGTGCACTATGTAGCTAACGACTTTTTTCTAACTTCCCGAGTTGATTTCAAATTGTGGGCAGACAAGCAAAAGTCCTTTTTAATGGAAACGTTTTATCGAGCACAACGAATCCGCTTAGGCATCATGGTTGAAAATGGAAAACCAGATACCGGCATTTGGAACTTTGACAAAGACAATCGCCTACCACCGCCTAAAAATTACACCTGGCCGACTTATTTGGAACATGAACGAGACGAGATTGACTTAGAAGTATGTGCTGAACTTGGCATGGATCCAACAAATACTTGGGCTACTACTCGCGTGGGTGCTCTGGAACAGTTAGCACACTTTATTAAAACCAGCTTGGTAGATTTTGGGCCATACGAAGACGCTGTTTCAGCCGATAGCTGGGCGCTGCATCATTCTTTGCTAAGTCCCTACTTAAACAATGGTTTGCTGCATGCCTCTGAGGTTATTGATGCGGCGCTGCTTAAGTATCACGCAGGCCATGCACCTATTGGATCTGTAGAAGCCTTCGTTCGACAAATCATTGGCTGGCGCGAATATTTAAATGGTATGTATTGGCACTTGGGCGCCGAGTACCGAGAAAATAATCAACTTGGTGCCGAGCGAAAGTTGCTGCCCCTGTTTCAGGATTCAACCAAAACCAAAATGAATTGCGTGAAGAGCATTGTTTCTGACATTGAAACTAGAGCTTGGACTCATCACATTCCAAGGCTCATGATTCTGAGTAACCTCGCTCTTATAACGGGTACCAAGCCACTTGAATTTCTAGATTGGATGCGCGAGCAGTTTATTGACGCCAGTGAATGGGTCATGGTTCCAAATGTGATTGGTATGGGGCTACATGCTGATGGCGGAAAGTTGATGACTAAGCCTTATGCCGCCGGCGGCGCTTACATAAATCGTATGACCCAATCTTGTAAGGGATGTGCGTACGATCCGAAGTTGCGCGTTGGTGACAATGCCTGTCCATTCACAACTCTGTACTGGGATTTCCTCGATCGAAATAAAGAAGCGTTTGCAAAAAACCATCGCATGGGTCAACAAGTAAATGGATTGAAACGGTTAAGTGATTTGCCTGAACTTCGAATCAGAGCCCGAGAAGTCTTAAGTGGACTTGAATCCGGAACTATTTAGCGGTTGTGCAGCTTCTTGCATTAAGTTCCAAACATTTGTCACATGCTCACGTTCAGTTCCTAGTACACCGATGGAAACTCGAACCATCCAATGTCCTTGGAGCACTGACGGCGTAATGAATGCCTTGCCAGATGCATTTACTGCTTCGACCCAGTTCTGAGTATGTGCGTCAATTGCCTGCCAGTCACCAGCCATTGCCTTTGGGATGTGGCGAACGCAAACCGTTTGTAACGAAACTGGTGCAACTATTTCCCAGTCCTGTGTTGCCGCAACTTGCTCAGCAAGCCATTGCGCGTTGGCTAGATCGCGACGTAGGCGTGCACGAATCGCTTCGGCACCGTCAAGGCGTAAATGAAACCAAAGCTTTAAGGCGCGGAAGCGTCGTCCTAGCGGTAGTCCCCAATCCTTAAACTGGGTAACTTCGCCATCAACGCCTGACTTTAAATAAGACGGATTAGTTGATAAAACTCGAATCATCAATTCGACATCGCGGACATAAAGCAATGCGCAATCTAGCGAAGTACCGAGCCACTTGTGTGGATTCCAACTAATCGAATCCGCTTCATTGACTCCGTCAAACATTGGAGCGCACTCAGGTAGGAGCATTGCTGAACCTGCCATTGCAGCATCGACGTGAACCCAGATGCCAAATTCTTTACCTAATGCAATGGATTCTTTAATTGGATCAATTGCTGTGGTCCCAGTCGTACCAATTGCCACCACGATCGCAGCAGGTTTGTTACCCAGCGCGATATCTTTTTCAATTTCAGCTCGCATGGACTCGGGCTTCATAGCAAATGTGGTTTCGTCTACTTCGATCATTCGCAAATTGGATTGTCCAAAACCAACCAGCAAAGCCGCTTTGACTATGGATGAGTGTGCTTGCGGTGATGAATAAACGATCAGTGGGGCTGCTTCGCCTTGTAGCCCAGCTCCGGCCAAGCTCAAGTTGCTAGCCTTCTCGCGCGCTATTAGTAATGCAACTAACGCTGCAGTGGAGGCGCCATCATGGATTGCCCCTTTCCACTCCGGTGATAGTCCCGTAAGTTCTCGCAACCACTCCGTTACCAATTCTTCTACTTCGGTGAGCGCCGGGGCAGATTGCCAAGTAATACCTAATGCGCCAAGCCCAGTTGATGCAAAATCTCCTAGAACTGAAGACAGGGAGGAATTGGCAGGGAACCACGCAAAGTTATTTGCACTTTGCACATGCGTCAGACCAGGTACGATCACATTTTCTAAATCAGACATAAGGTCAGAAAAACTTTGTGGGGTTTCTGGTGGCGGAGTTTGTAATTGTGCGCGGACTTCACCTGGGTGAACTTGTGATCTAACCGGCAAGTCATCTACCCGAAGGCGATAATCAGCAATCCAGTCCACAAGTTCATGAGCAGCAGCCCGAAATTCTTCTGGATTCATCTGTTACACCTTCGATCTCCGCTAGCTGCGTTGTTCAAAAAGAAATTACTTACTAGCGCCCGTCTAAAATCGGCTGGCCAGGATTCCAAGTTGTGCCATCACGAGCATCTTTACGGCGTCGTGCCATTCCAGATAACACTTCTAGTACTACTCGGTTACCAAGTAACGCGGTGATGTCGGCATGATCATAAGGCGGGCTAACTTCGACAACGTCAACTCCCACTATTGGAAGTTGGTAAGCCATTCTGCGGACCGTGTCGAGAAGTTCGCGGGAAGTTAAACCACCTGGCTCAGGTGTGCCGGTTCCTGGCGCAGACCCTGGATCAACCACATCAATATCTACGCTGAGGTAAATGGCATCACATTCTGTTAGTGCCAATTCGATTGCTTCATCGATACATTCTTTTAGTCCGCGATGCACAATCTCGGTCATCTCGTAAGAGCGCATACCTTGGGCTGCCATCCAGTCCAAAATATCTGGAGGTGGCCAATACCCGCGCAGTCCGACTTGAATAAACCGATCACCACGCACTGCTCCACTATCGATTAACAAACGCATTGGTTGGCCATGGCCAACTAGTGAGCCAAAATTAATGTCTCCAGTATCGGCATGAGCGTCAAAGTGAATAACTCCAACTCGACCCCACATGTCTGCGCCACGCGCGACACCTGTGACGTTTGGCCAAGTGACTGTGTGGTCGCCACCGAGAACTAATGGGATTGCTCCAGAGGCAGCGATAGTTTCGATTACTTTTTCCAAGTTCTCACAAGACTTAACGGCATCGCCGGAATACATCTCGACATCACCCATGTCATAGACCCGCAGGTCCTTAAGTCCATTAACTCTTAGCGCCATGCTTTCGCGGGAGCCATCATGCGGCTCGTTACAAACTTCTCGCATGGCTTTGGGTCCAAAGCGAGCACCGGAACGGTAGCTCGTGCCACCATCAAACGGGGCACCGACAATTACTACATCTGCATCGGCAAAGGATGCGGGTTCTGAAATGTCGCATTCATCGACACCTAAAAATGTAATATTTGGGCCAAACTGTGAACCATATCGAGTCATGTGATTAGTTTACTAGCGGAAATATGTTGCAGAACGCGGACTACTTGGCTATCCGACGCTTTATAAAGTGGGCAATCGCAAGCATTCCACCAGTGAGGAAAAATAGCCAGGCTAATGGGATCAGAAAAAATGGCTCTATTAATTTGCCATCCGCCGCAACTTCAGATCCAATGGCGGCAAATGCAATTACGCACAGAAAGCCCAAAAAGAACAATCCCATCGACATGCGTTTCATGCTCAAATCATAATTGTTTTACTAGGTTCCCAGGACTAGATAACATCGCCCACCCGAAAACTTTTGAACAATCGCTGCTTATACGCTTAATCCGTGAGCGAAACTACTGAAACTGACCGCATCGTCTGGATCGACTGCGAAATGACTGGTCTTGACTACAAGAATGACCTGTTAGTAGAAATTGCTTGCGTTATCACCGATGCCCAACTTGAACTTGTCGCAGAAGGCTTGAACATTGTGATTCAAGCTCCAGCTGAGCGCTTAGCGGCGATGGATCCTTTTGTCGTAAACATGCATACCGAATCTGGATTACTCCCGGAAATCCCAGATGGTGTAACGCTGGAAGCAGCTGAAGAACTTTTGTTTGATTACATTTCTTCGCATGTCCCGGAGGCAAGTAAAACACCACTTGCTGGCTCAAGTGTGCACGTGGATCGAATCTTCTTGCAGCGAGATATGCCTCGAGTTGATTCCTATTTGCACTACCGAATCATCGATGTATCAAGCATTAAAGAACTCGTGCGTCGCTGGTATCCGCGTGCTTACTTTGCTAGCCCTACCAAGACTGGAAACCATAGAGCGCTAGGTGACATCTTGGATTCAATAAATGAATTGAAGTATTACCGCGAAGCTGTCTTTGTCGAGCTTCCCGGTCCTGATACGTCAAGGGCTAAAGAGATTGCGGCTAAGCACGCACCAAATTAGCCCATCTGAACTTCCCTGCATAGAATGGGACACGTTCGTTAAAGCGAAATCTTTAGCAACATGGTGGGTGTAGCTCAGCTGGTAGAGCACCTGGTTGTGGTCCAGGACGTCGCGGGTTCAAGTCCCGTCACTCACCCCAAGATGGTTAAGGCGCAGGCGAATATTTCGTAGCTTGGCCATTGCGCGTGAAGCCCAGCAAAGTTAAGCCAAATTCCCGCGCAGTTTCTACCGCCAGTGAAGTTGGCGCGGAAACCGCAACCACTGCCGAAATTCCAGCGGTAATCGCTTTTTGAATAATCTCAAATCCCCCGCGGCCACTAATTGCAAGTGAATAACCATCTAGTGGCAACAAATCATTCATCAAGGCATAACCAATAACTTTGTCAACGGCATTGTGACGGCCAACATCTTCGCGCACCACAATTAACTTGCCGCTGGGATCAAACAGGCCAGCTGCATGCAAGCCACCAGTCTTATCAAATATCTTTTGATTAGGGCGCATCAATTCCGGAAGTTTCACTAGTTCGTCATCGCTTAAACCTGGCTTTGATACATTTTCGCAACCTCGATGGCGCAGATCTTCAATGTGAGTTGAGCCACAAACCCCACACGCGCTGGAAATGGTAAATCTGCGCTCAAGTGTTCGGGTTACGGCAGGAGCATCTGGAAGTACTCGAGCGACAATTACGTTTTCCTGCTCGCGCGGAGTCAGTTCTTTATCCTTACAAGTGGTGATGCCGATTAAATCCTCGCGCGTTCGAAGTAATCCTTCACTCCACAAAAACCCAGCACCAAGTTCAATGTCAGCCCCTGGAGTTCGCATAGTTATTGCAAGCTGTTGTAAGCCAACACCACCGTCAATTCGAATCTCTAATGGCTCTTCCCCAGCAACGTGATCGCTCACGCTTGCACTCGCACCAGTTTTAGTTACTTGGATGCGTTGCGTTGGCGAAATTGGATCAGTCAACGGTTTCCCATTCGGTAACCGCATTAGTCAGGACTGTAATCAGGTTCGAAATTTCATCAGCTTTAAGTGACTTGGCACCTGCGGCATACCCAAGTAAAAAAGTTGTTAGCGGTGCAGATTTGCGTTCAACACCATGGGCTACTTCACGAGTTAGGTCAAGTAGTTCTGCAACCGGTACTTCATGTTGATCAACTTCAAGTATTGCTGCAACGCGAGCCAGCCACATCTGCGTGATTTGATCCATGGACTTACTCTCCTTGGCTGCTTTTGCGACATCATTCCAAGTATCGAAGTCGACTACCTGCCCTGGTTTCACACTAACGCCAACCATTTGCAAATTGGAAAGCAGGCGAAGCGGCGATTGATTTATTCCTTGTGTTGGTGCAAGTAGTTCCCGCAATCGGTCTAAACGGACACAGGCGCAAAGCGGCTGTCCAGCTCCATCAGATCGGATAGCCCAGGCGCCTTCTTGTCCTTGGGCGGCTGCAACTATCGCATTCACAGTTTCTTTACTTAATGTCTGGTCGGCAGCTGAAATAAAAACGTATTCGGTATCTACGTGCGCGAGCCCAGACCATATCCCGGCAGCCGGTCCACTTCCGGGATTTAGATCCGGTAGCCAGATGATTTGAGCAAGTTCCAGATTTCGCTGCGGACCCAAAACAAAAACCCGACCTGGGCAAGCATTAACTACATCAGAAAGTAGGGCCGCACCCGTCTCGCCTAATGGCAACATTGCCTTATCAATGCCACCTAAGCGCATTGCATTCCCACCAGCGACAACGATAGAATCTGGCCTTATTTCGATTAGATCCTGCATAGGTAATAAGCATGACATGAGTTCGATAGATTGTGTCTATGTCAGCAGAGAATGGTCACAATGTGGATTGGGATTTAGCAGTTGCGCTAAGTTTTCAAGCTGCTAAACCTAAACCAGCCATCTCTATGACACTTGCAGAGGGACTAAATCTAGTACTTGCCCAAGATCTAATAGCAGAAATTGATCTGCCGCCAGCGCACACTGCGATGATGGACGGCTTTGCTGTTTTTGGTCCCGGACCGTGGAAAATTGTCGGTGAACTTCATGCTGGTAGCTACTTGCCATATCTGGACTCTGGTTGTGCTCTCAAAGTCAGTACCGGCGCACATCTACCACCGCATTGCTCATTTGTAATCCCACAGGAATTGGCAACACTTTTTGATGGTGATGTCGCAAGTAAAAACTCATTTACCCCAGGTCAGCACATTCGCCAACCTGGAGATGAAGCAACTACAGGTGAAGTTATTGCTAGTGCAGGCAGCGTGCTAACCCCTGCCGTAGCCGGCCTTGCAACTAGCTCAGGTATTGACAATGTTTTCGTCCACGAACAACCAACTGTTGCCATTATTGTCACCGGTAGCGAACTTGTAACAGAAGGAATGCCTGCTCCAGGGCACATTCGCGATTCACTTTCGATTCAAGTTGCGCCTTGGGCGCAATATCTTGGTGCAGCGGTAGTTTCAACCGAGAACTGCCCAGATGATCTTGCACTGCTGATTCAGCAAATTGGCAACTTAAGTTCTGACGTGATTGTGGTAACTGGCGGTAGTGCATTTGGTGAGCATGATTACTTACGTTCTGCTCTGGCAGAATTGGAATCAATATTTATAGTGGATGAAATTGAGATGCGACCAGGTCATCCCTCGTTACTTGCGAAACTGCCAACGGGACAATTAGTTGCAGGACTGCCTGGCAATCCCCTGGCTGCATTGGTTAGTTTTTTGACAGTCGTTGCTCCTGCAATGCGTGGTCTATCTGGCCAGTCTGAGTATCGAATGATGCGAGCCCCGCTCGATCAGAGTTTCCCATGTGATCGAACTCGAGTAATGCCAGTCGTTTTGGATTCAGGCAGAGCTAAGTTAACTGAGTTTCGGGGCTCAGCGATGTTACGTGGACTAACCCAAGCTGATGGTCTGGGTGTTATAGCGCCTGGTGAAAATCCAGCGGGTTCATTAATACATGTGCTGCCGCTGCCTTGGCGAGTTAACTAAGCGTTTGCTTTAGCTCGCAGTTCGTCAACCACTTTATTCATTGTGGAACCAAATTCAGTTCTGTTACTAACCACATACTGATAAAAATCTGACCGCATTTTTGGTGTCCAAAACTTAACTAAATGCTCTGAAATTCTTAAATAGGTCTCGTCATGCACCGGGATATTTTTTTCAATATCGTGTGCCATGCGCGTCAAAATAGTTATGTCCACCGTTACGCCTTCGTCAGCACTGCTTCTAGATCATTTAGCGGAGCAGTACTTGAATCTGCTGGGCGAATTTCAACTGCCGTAACTTTAAACTCTGGACAGTTGGTGGCCCAGTCAGAAAATTCCGTTGTGATGACGTTCGCACCACTAAGCGGGTAATGGAATGTGGTGTGAACTACGCCGGCAGGAACACGATTACTCACAGTCGCGGTCAGAATGGTTTCACCAATTCGACTTGATACCGCAATCTTTTGACCATCAACAATTCCGCGTAATGCAGCATCTGATTCATGAATTTCCAAAACGTCTTCTGGATGCCAAGTTACATTCGCTGTTCGGCGGGTTTGGGCGCCCACGTTGTATTGACTCAAAATTCGGCCAGTAGTAAGCAGTAATGGGAACTTACGATTTGATCGTTCTTCGGTCGGGACAAATGGAGTTTCCATGAATTGTCCTTGACCGCGAACAAATCCATCGACGTGCATAATTGGAGTTCCCTCTGGAGCTGCGTCATTGCAAGGCCACTGCACGCTTCCAACTTCATCCAGCATGGCAAAGCTCACGCCCTTGAACGTCGGGGTAATGTCGGCAATTTCATCCATGATTTGAGCAGCATTTTCGTAATGCATGTCATAACCCATGGCCTGTGAAATTTCACAAATTATTTGCCATTCTTGCTTGCCGTTCTTGGCAGCCATTACTGGACGTACGCGATTTATACGACGTTCAGCATTAGTAAACGTGCCATCCTTTTCAAGGAAGGACGTTCCTGGCAAAAATACGTGGGCAAATTTCGAAGTCTCGTTTAGGAATAGATCCTGAACGACGACTAGGTCCATTGACTTAAGGGATTTTTCCACATGCATGGTATTTGGATCAGACTGGGCAATGTCTTCGCCGTGCACGAATAGGCCACGGAATTCTCCAGATATTGCATTGTCAAACATATTTGGAATTCGCATGCCAGGATCTGACATCAGCTTTACATCCCAAAGCATTTCGAACTGTTCCCGCACGGCATTGTCCGAAACGTGACGGTATCCCGAAAGTTCATGTGGGAACGATCCCATGTCACAAGCACCTTGCACGTTGTTTTGTCCACGAAGTGGATTAATTCCTACGCCATCACGACCGATGTTGCCAGTAGCCATTGCAAGATTTGCCATACCCATAACCATGGTTGAGCCTTGCGAATGCTCTGTAACACCTAGTCCGTAATAGATAGCCGCATTCTTTCCAGATGCATACATTCGAGCAGCTTGGCGAATTATTTCTGCTGGTACACCCGATTGTGCTTCCACAACTTCTGGGCTGTTCTCTGGCAATTCGATGAATGAACGCCACCGCTTGAATGGTCCTGGGTCGCAACGCTGGGCTACAAACTCTTCATCAATTAAGCCTTCAGTTGCAATCACGTGGGCGATGGAATTAATCACTGCCACGTTGGTTCCTGGCTGTAACTGCAAGTGGTAATCAGCACTTATATGCGCCGATTCAACAAGGTCAATCTTGCGTGGATCAATCACGATTAGATTTGCGCCTTCACGAATTCGACGCTTCATGCGCGAGGCAAATACTGGATGAGCATCTGTTGGGTTAGCGCCAATAACAACAATGACATCAGAGTGTGCAACTGACTTAAAGTCTTGCGTGCCAGCTGAAGTGCCATAAGTTGTGCTTAAGCCATAGCCAGTTGGCGAGTGACACACGCGAGCACAGGTATCAATATTGTTGTTACCGAATGCGGCTCGGACCATTTTTTGGACAAGGAAGATTTCTTCATTGGTACATCTAGATGAAGAAATACCCCCGATACTGTTATCGCCATATTTCTCCTGAATGGCAATAAATTTTGTGGCTGTGAATTGGATTGCCTCATCCCAGGAAACTTCACGCCACTCGTCGGTAATTTTTTCGCGCAACATTGGTTTGGTAATTCGGTCAGAGTGCGAGGCATAGCCCCAGGCAAATCTTCCCTTTACGCAACTATGTCCTTCATTGGCTCCACCAGTCTTGGTTGGAACCATGCGAACTAGTTCATCGCCACGAAGTTCAGCATTAAAGGAGCAGCCAACACCGCAATACGCACAAGTTGTTTGCACAGTCCGAGTTGGCATACCCAAATCGATGACTGATTTTTCTTGCAACGTAGCTGTTGGGCACGCTTGCACACAGGCGCCGCATGAGACGCATTCACTCGAAAGGAAATTTAATCCACCAGGACTGACTTTGGAATTAAAGCCACGGCCTTCGATAGTTAGCGCAAGTGTCCCCTGAACTTCGTCACAGGCTCGAACGCATCGATTACAAACAATGCACTTACTTTCATCGAAGGAAAAGTATGGATTTGATGAATCAGTTGGAGCATCAAGGTGATTTTTACCATCCATGCCATAACGAACTTCGCGCAAGCCAGCTACGCCAGCCATGTCTTGTAGTTCACAGTCTCCATTTGCTGAACAAGTTAAACAATCAAGTGGGTGATCTGAGATATAAAGTTCCATCACACTCTTGCGAAGTTTGGCAACTTTAGTTGTTTGAGTACGAACCACCATGCCATCTTCAACTGGTGTTGTGCAGGATGCCGGCGTACCTTTGCGACCATCAATTTCAACTAAGCACATCCGGCACGATCCAAATGGCTGCAATGAATCCGTTGCGCACAATTTAGGAATAGCGCAGCCTGATTCACCGGCAGCGCGCATCACTGAAGTGCCTTCGGGAACTAAGTGCGTCTCGCCGTCAATAGTTACTGAAACCATTACTTCTGAATTGGACTTTGGAGTTCCGTAATCTGGCTCACCGATTCCAGAACGCATCGGCATAGTTCCTCTTGGATCAGAAAGGATAGTCATTACTTAACTCCTGACTTAATGCCAAAGTCGGCCGGAAAAAGTTTGAGCGCGCTTCGAACTGGCAACGGTGTAAGTCCACCCATGGCACAAAGCGATCCATCTGCCATAACCTCACAAAGGTCTTCGAGAAGTTCTAAGTTCTTTGATTGTTCCTCGCCAGCAACGATTCGGTCAATGACCTCAACTCCCCGTGTTGACCCAATTCGGCAAGGAGTGCACTTGCCACAGGATTCTTCGGCACAAAACTCCATTGCAAACCGGGCTTGTTTGGCCATATTTACCGTGTCATCAAAGACCACAATCCCGCCATGTCCCAACATGCCACCAGCTTGGGCCAATGATTCATAACCCATTGCAACGGTCCAAGAGTCTTTTCCTAAATAAGCACCGAGTGGACCACCAATTTGCACAGTCTTAACTGGACGTCCAGTTAACGTGCCACCGCCGTAGGTATCAATTAGTTCGCCGAGTGTGACACCAAAGGCAACTTCAACAATCCCGCCTTGCTTAATGTTTCCTGCAAGTTGAAAAACTTGCGTGCCGCGAGAACGCTCATCGCCTAACGCTTGGTAAGCAGCTGCGCCATCAGCCAAAATCATTGGTACCGCAGATAGCGTCATCACATTATTAATAACGGTGGGTTTGCCAAATAATCCAACTAGTGCCGGAATCGGCGGTTTTGCGCGAACCATACCGCGCTTACCTTCTAAGCTCTCGAGCATTGCAGTTTCTTCACCGCAAACGTAGGACCCTGCGCCCACGCGAACTTCAAGTTCAAACTCAAATGCTGAACCTAAAACAGATTCACCAAGTAACTTGTGCTCTTTGGCAACTGCAATTGCCCGATTCAAAATATCTATTGCATGTGGATACTCCGAGCGCACATAAATCAAACCTTTAGTCGCGCCGACTGCAATCCCTGCAATGATCATGCCTTCGATCAAAGTGAAGGGATCGCCTTCCATAAGCATTCGGTCGGCAAAAGTTCCGCTATCACCTTCATCTGCATTACAGCAAATGTATTTTTGATCCGATTCAGTATTTAATACGGTTTGCCACTTAATGCCAGCTGGGAAACCTGCGCCCCCACGCCCTCGTAATCCTGATTCAGTAACTTGTTCGACAATCGAAGTTGCTGACATTGTCAGAGCCTTACGCAGTCCGGCTAACCCGCCGTGGGATTCGTAATCTGCAATGGATAACGGATCTATGATTCCAACCCGGGAAAAAGTAATACGATTTTGAGACTTTAAGAATTCATGATCTTGGACAAGGCCAATTTTTGATTTATGGTCTGCGCCAGACAAGAAATCCGAAACAAATAATTCCGGGACCATATCAACGCTGACATTTGCGTAGCCAATTCGCCCGGCAGCGGTTTCAACTTCAACTAACGGCTCTAGCCACAGCATGCCGCGCGAGCCAGTGCGAATTACGGTGACATCTTGGGAGCCAATGCGCTCGGATATTGCTGTTGCCACTTCATCAGCGCCCATTGAAAGTGCAGCCGAATCAAGAGGCACAAATACTTTGATCATTTAGCTGCCACCTTTGCGGCTGCCAAAATGCTGGCACTGGTAGCCCGACCAATCGGCTTACCATTTACCATCGCAGCTGGACCAAGTGCGCAGTTGCCAAGGCAAAAAGTTTGTTCCATTTGGATATCGGCTTTGACAGTGCCCTTATGAATGTCATAGCCCTTGTCATGCAGTTCGCTGATCAGGCTTGCACATCCCGAGGCTTGGCAGGCCTCAGCAACACATACTTTTACTACTGCTTTGGCAGGCGCAGTTGAGCGGAAATCACTATAAAAAGTGAAAACACCATAAACTTCGGCTCGCGAAACATTGCAATTCTTTGCAACTAAATCCAACGCGCTATCTGGAACATAGCCCAGTAATTCCTGAACTAATTGCAAGGAGCGAAGAACTGCTGAGGCATCACCTTTATATGGACCAAGGTAATTAAGAATGCTTTCTTCTGAGTAATTACTCACTGCTGGCCCCGATCAGTTGCAGAAGCTGTTCTTCTAAGTGTTGGTCACCAACATGGATAATTTCAAGCGGCAGGCCGATCAATTCCGCAGCATCTTTTGCGGCAGCCTCTAATTCCGCAGTTTGGTGCTGTGCTAGCCAAAGTACTCGCTTGTAGGAATGGAAATAATCATCGCGTAGCTCTGGATAGCGATCTAGGCCCATCTCGTTCATTACGCTTCGGCGGAAGGTCTTTACCAAATAATCAGTAAATACATAAGTCCCTGGAACTTTTTCAAACTCAGCTTTCATGCGCTCCGCCGTTGCAAACACGTCGTAACAATGATCGCCAGCTAATCTGGCCAAGTCATACTTCTTGCAGAGTTCATCAAGTGCGCCATAAGTGCCACAATCTGCGTAAGCAATAGCAATGTGATTATGCTTTGGCTGCAATTCCAAAATCATCTTTTCAACCTCAGGTGCAATACCTTCTGGTCGGTTATGTAGCAACGGATTGATTGGTTCAACGTGTAAGTCAAGGTCGCAGCGATCTGCGATTTCGTGAACATGGGCAGCAAGTGCGCCACAAGCAATCACTGCAACACTCATGATGGAAGCGCCAGCTCCAAAAAGAATTTGTCGTTAAAGTCTGGACGGTCTGATAACTCGACGTAATCCACTTCATCCAGCAAAGTTGTAGCGCCACTGCGCTCAGTGCTTGATAGCAAGACCATCTTGGCGCCTTCTCCGGCTACGTTGCCCGCACTAACTATTCGCATTACCGGCAGTTTAGGAACCAACCCAATGCCGATTGCCGATGCTGGTGAAAGGTATGAGCCAAATGATCCCGCCAACAAAACTTGCTGGACATCGTCATCAACTAAGCCAACTTCTTCGAGCAACAAGCGCCAGCCCGTTGCTATTGAGGCTTTGGCGAACTGAAGTTCGCGGACATCACGTTGCGACAAATAAACCGTTGGTTCGTCACCGTCCCAGTGCAAGACAAAGATTCGATCGCCGGCTTCGCGAGTTAGCAAGCGACTTGCTAGATGTGGCGCGATTTCAAGTGCAAGTTCATCCGTAGCAAAGCGCCCTGAATCGTCAATCAATTTCGCTTTATGTAATACGTAAACGGCATCTACTAAGCCGGAGCCACAGATACCAACTGGCTCGACATCTCCGATAACACCTAACTTGATGCCTTCATCTGTAACCTGGACAACTTCAATTGCGCCATCGGCTGCTCGCATACCGCAGGCAATTGAGGCAGCTTCGAAAGCTGGGCCGGCTGGAGCAGCAGTTGTCAAAATTGTGTCGCCATTAGACAGCACAATTTCACAGTTCGTTCCAACGTCAATTAACAAGCGAACTCGCTTGTCGCGATCCATCCCGGTAGCAAGTACTCCGGCCACAATATCGCCACCGACATAGGCCCCAAAGGCAGGGAATAAAAACACCCGAGCACTTGGCAGAATCTCGATACCAATCTCGGCTGCCGTAAACACCGGCCATTTTTGTGCGGCTGTAATGAAAGGTGCCACGCCAACTGGCTCTGGATCTACGCCAAGCAAAATCTCAACCATTGTGGCGTTGCCCGCGATCGCAGTTTCGTAAACCTGATCGGTAGAAATTCCAGCTTCGGTGCAAACTTCGGCAATCAATTCATTAAGTGTTGCAAGTCCGGCAGTTTGCATTAGTCCAGCGGCCTGTGGATCCATCATGGTTGCAGAAATCCGGGAAATTACATCAGCGCCAAACGGCTGTTGTTTGTTCAACATGGATTTCACAGCCATTGGAGTGCCAGTTAAGAGGTCAAGCAAGGTGGCAACAACTGTTGTAGTTCCTAAGTCAAAAGCGATCGCGTAATTCTGAGCTGAGGTATCCCCTGGTTCAACCGCAATTAAGGCTTCATCGACCACAACTGCTGTGACTTTGAAATCGTTCTTACGCAAGATAGTTGGCAAAGTCTTTAAGACAGATAAGTCAGCTTCAAATTCCAAGTCATCCATAGCATCACGTAAGCGATCAATGTCTGGACGTTGGTCATGCAAAGTTGGCTCAACTAGCTCTACGTATCTTTTTTGTACAGCAGGTCGCAGAATTACCTGGCGACCTACGCCAACTGTGGCAGCTTTTGGCCGGGTAGAAAGTGGCGGTACTTCAACTTTTAGATTTCCATTGGCGCGAGCTACGCAAGCTAGGCGCCAGCCATCTTGTAATTGTTCCGGCGAAAAGGCACGGATGTCTAACCGAGAAACCGGAACTTCACCTTCCAGGATTTGGATCTTGCACTTTTTGCAAGTGCCATGCCCGCCACAAGTTGAATCTATTGCTAGGCCATTCCAAGAAGCTGCGTCGAAAACAGTTACACCAGGTGGCACGCGTACATCGGTACCGCTGGGTGAAAACTGAAGTTGGACGCGACCCAGCCCACTTACTGTGGTTTCAGTCTTATTACTGTCTTCGTTTGGCACGGTTTTAACTCTCGCCTAGGTGAAAAATTTATGCTTCCTTGTTTGCGCGGAAATTGCTGATCCAATTTGCGCCCCATTGATCTAATCCAAGAAGTAGATCTGCAGCGCGAACTGCCTGGACAACTTCTGGGGTGCGACCATCCATAATTGCTGAGGTGAGTCCCATTGCCATGGCCATCGGCATGAAAGCTGCGTTCAAGGCATGGCGACTTGGCAGACCAAAAGAAACATTTGAAGCACCAAGTGACATATTCAGGCCATACTTTTCTTTGATCTGGTAAATCGTTTCTAAAGTGTTCTTAACATTTTCTGGATCGGCGCCAACTGGCATAGCAAGTGGATCAATCAAAAGGTTCTCAAGTGAGATTCCTTCTTTTTCAACGCGGCGCACAATTTTTTCAACGATCACCATACGGTCTTTGGCCAACATTGGAATTTCAAGTTCATCATTTGGCAGAGCCAAAATCGCAGCATCGTATTTTTTAACTAACGGCAAGATCAAATCCATGCGCTCGTCTTCGCCAGTCATTGAGTTAACGAGTGCTTTACCTTCGTAAACTGCAAGCCCAGCATCGAGAGCTTCGATGACTGATGAGTCAATACAGATAGGTAAATCTGTCAGGGACTGTACCAACTGGATGGCCTTGGCAAGGAGTGCTGGTTCATCAGTTAGCGGCACACCCATATTGACGTCGAGCATGTCGCAGCCACCAGCAACTTGATCGGCGACATCGATATTGATTGTTGAAAGATCATCAGCGCGAAGCTTTTCTTGGAAAATCTTGCGACCTGTCGGATTTAAGCGCTCGCCGATAATTACGAATGGTACGTCGTCACCAATTGTTACGGTTTTGGTGGCAGAACTAAGCACTGTATGCATGGTCGTCCTTTACTTCATTAGTAGATGTCTGGCGAACTCGACCTAAATCGGTCATTAGTCTCTCTAGTGTCTCATCATTTCGAAAATCCGTTATGTGCAGGCCACGAACCCCTGGTTGTGCCAGGGCATGCTGAGCAAATTCTAAGGTTTGGAGATAGGCGGCTTCGGCTGGATCAGATGCTGATTCCACTCGGGCAATTTGGTCAGCCGGAACATCAATGCCAGGCACGCTGTTATGCATAAAGTTCAATGGTCGTGGGCCCTTAACTAGAACCACACTTGGAATGATGGCAATTTTCCCAGCTAAGCCAGCATCTTTTACGCCGGCGCAAAATCGCTCGAGTCGATCTTGGTGATAGCAAATTTGCAATTGTAGAAATTTGGCGCCAGCTTCATATTTTTTAGCAACCCGCTCAACGCGATATTCAAATGGTGGTGCCCCAGGATTTTCAACAGCTCCGATAAACATGTGTGGCGCTGGGTCAATTTTGCGACCGGACATGTACTCGCCCCGTTTGATGGTGTTCATCAACCGAACTAGCTGTGGACCATCTAAATCGAATACTCTGCGAGCTTCTGGTTCATCACCAGCTGTAACGTCATCGCCAGTTAGGGCAACAAAGTTTTCGACACCAAACATCGAGGCACCCATAATGTCTGCCTGTTGGGCCAACCGATTCTTATCTCGACAAACCACCTGCATGATTGGTTCTAGGCCAAGTTGCTTGATGGCAATTGCAGTTGCCACATTCGATGCATGCGCATGCGCTGCCGTGTTGTCAGTTGAATTTACGCCATCGAACCAGCCAAGCATCCGATCGGCATACTTCTTTGCTTTTTCTAGACCATTGCCATCGAGGGAATGAAATTCGGCAGTGAATACCATTTCATTGGTGCTAGTTAACTTGTGCTCCAAAGTTGACATTAAATTTCAACTCCGCTTGCGATGCTTTCATCGGTTGAACTTTTCCAGCCCGCTGGAGTCCAGCGATCCCGCTTGGTTATGAAATTCTTCCAAGAAGATGTGCCTTTAAGTCTGTTATCTACTGGCGGACGTAAGTGATTGTATTCAGCTTTCCAAGTTGCCGGCAGCGGCCAATCTTGGGTTCGGTCATAAGCCTTGAGCCACACACACTTCATCTCTGGCTTAACTTCGCAGTGCCCATTTTCGCGCACGCCACCACAAGGTCCGTTGCGCAATGTTTTTGGACAATTCATCGGACATGTCATTCCAGTCGAATGAAGCACACATTGACCACAGTCTTGGCATCCCCAAACGGGACCCTTGACTACGTGTTCAATAGTCGCGATGAAGGTAGTCATAAAATTTGCTACTTAGCACGCTTAATTGCGATTAGTTCCTTTGCTTTACGCACTGCAGTAGAAGCATCGGCTGCATAGCCGTCGGCGCCAACTACGTCTGCGTATTCCTGCGTTACAGGAGCTCCGCCAACCATGATGATTACATCATCACGCATACCAGCCTTGGTGATTTCGTGAATGTTTACCTTGAACATCGGCATTGTCGTAGTCAAGAATGCGGACATACCAACTACATCCGGCTGGTGTTCTTTAATTGCATCAATGAACTTTTCAGGAGGAGTTTGCACGCCAAGATCAATTACCTGGAAGCCAGCGCCTTCAAGCATGATGTTTACCAAATTCTTGCCGATGTCATGAACATCGCCCTTGACGGTTCCCATTACGAAGGTGCCAACAGTTTCGGCGCCAGTATCTGCCAGCAATGGTCGAAGTACATCTAATGCGCCACTCATTGCGCGACCAGCAATAAGCATTTCGGGAACGAAATAGTCACCGCGCTCAAAGCGGGCGCCTACTTCTTCAAGTGAAGGAATCAAGGCATCGTACAGAATTGAATCTGGCGTAACGCCAGCTTCCAGTGCCATATTCGTTAGTTCGAGCACGCGTGGGGCATTGCCTTCCATGGTGCGTTCGTACATTTCCTTCAGGATCTCGTCGGGTGTCATGCCGCTCCTTCTTGTTTTAGGCCGTGCACTTGGTTAAGTTCTCGACGCATTAGTTGGGCAATGTGTAATTCATCCCCAGGGGTAATTCTCTCAGCCGGACCGCTAACTGACAAAGCGGCAATCGCCTTACCTGTTGCTCCCAACACTGGGATCGCTACTGAAATGAGTCCCTGTTCAAGTTCATTTCGAATTACGGCATAACCAACTTCGCGAGCCTTGCGAATGTGTTCATCAAGGGTTGCGAAATCGGTAATGGTGTCAGTGGTCCGTGGCGCCAAAGTGTTTGGAGCTACTGCCCCACCAAATGCAATCAAGACTTTGCCAGCCGCCGAACAATGTGATGGGACGCTCTCTCCCACCCAGTTGCGACTACCTAATAGATATGAGCCCTCGACTTGAGCAATGTTGTCGATGCCGTTATGTCCGGTTACCGCCAGACTTACGGTTTCGTGAGTGATGTCAGCAATTCGTTCCATTGCCGGAGTTAATGATCCGATTAACGCGGTATAGGCGCCACCGCGAACGGCAAATTGGTTCAACATTGGCCCGGATTCAAATCCGCCAAAAGCGCTGCGCGCAATTAAACCGCTTCGTTCCAATGCACTCAGGATTCGAGATGTCGTGCCCTTAGCTAGCCCAGTTGCCGAAACTAATTCACTTAAAGTTTGAGGATCGGCTGAGTTCATGACGCGAATTAGTAAGTCGCAGGCGCGATCAATCGATTGAGTACCAGTTACTGGCTTTTCATCCAGACTTTCACTCATCACGCCTCCTCTATATAGAGGTCATATCCAGATAATTACTGCCTTCGAAAAGTTTCATAATCTGGAACCTATGTTCCACATCGTACGGTATCGTATGGGGTATTCGTCAAGTCATTTTGATGAAAAACTTCAACTTGTTATCTAAGTAGGTAACAGCAAAGCAGGAGCCAGACATGTTCCAAAACAAAAGCCCCCGATATGAAATTCTTTCGCAGGACGCCATGGCAGTTCTGGATAAGGGTTGGCGCCGAATCGTTTCTGAAATGGGTGTCGAGTTCATGCACGAGCGTGCCTTGGATTTGTTTCGCGCAGCAGGACAAAAAGTTGAAGGCAACAACGTAAAGTTTGATCCGGACTGGATCCTGGCCCAAGTTGCCCAAGCACCAAGTGAGTTTACGTTGCAAGCTCGCAACCCTGACAACAACGTCATCATTGGTGGCGACAACATGGTTTTCGGTGGCGTTTACGGCCCTCCATTCGTGCGTGACTTAGGTGTGCGCCGTGATGGAACTCTTGATGACTTCAGGAACCTAACGAAACTTACTCACATGTTTACCGATCTCGATGTCGCAAGCTCAGTAGTAGTAGAGCCAAATGATGCTGATTTAGATACTCGACACATCGACATGATCTACTCCTGCCAAACACTCAGCGATAAGGCCTACATGGGCAACGTTGTTACTGGCTTGAATGCACGCGACACCATCAAGATGACCGAGATTGTTTTTGGTGGCCGGGCAAACATTGAAAAGACTCCTGCCATAATTTCGTTGATCAACTGCAATTCCCCACTGCGCTGGGATGATCGCATGCTTGAGTCACTGTTTGAATACAGCGAAGCTGGTCAGCCCTGTGTTCTGACTCCGTTCTTGCTGATGGGTGCAATGAGCCCAGTAACAATTCCAGCTTCCCTAGTCCAGCAAATAGCAGAAGCGCTAACTGGAATCGCCTTGGCTCAATTAGTTCGTCCTGGCTGTCCAGCAGTGTTTGGATCGTTCTTATCCAACATCGACATGCAGTCAGGTTCACCAATGTTTGGTACACCCGAATCTGCAATGGGATTGCTTTGCACTGGACAGATTGCTCGGCACTTTGGACTTCCGTTCCGCGGTGGCGGTGGTTTGAACGCAGCCCAGACTGTAGATGCGCAAGCTGGCTACCAAACTTTGATGACCATGCACGCAACTTTCCTAGCTGGTACTAACTTTGTAATGCATACTGCCGGTTGGCTCGAAGGCGGACTTGTGGCTTGCTATGAAAAATTTGTAATGGATGTCGAGTTACTGCAGATGATGCAAACCGAATTCACGCCAATCGAGATTGATGAAGCATCTCTTGCCTTTGGATCTCATGAAGAAGCCGGCCATGGTGGTCACTTCTTAGGAACCATGCACACCATGGAACGTTTCCGGGATTGCTTCTACCGACCATTCCTGTCATCGGCTGATAACTTCGATCGCTGGTCTCGTAACGGCTCAAAGACTACTGACGTTCGCGCCAGCGAAATTGCTCACAAAATGCTTGATGAATATGAAGCACCTGCAATGGATGCTGCAATAAAAGAAGAGCTTGACGAATGGGTCGCCAAGCGCAAGAAGGAGTTAATGGCATGAAATCAGATATCGACATTGCTCGGGCAGCCACAACTGAATCCATAGTTTCAGTTGCTGGGAAAATCGGTATTCCTGCGGAAGCAGTTCTGAACTACGGACCAACAAAAGCGAAAATAAATATGGAGTTCATCTCCTCGCTTAAAGCTAAGCCGCGCGGGAAGCTAGTTCTAGTTACCGCAATGACTCCGACTCCAGCGGGCGAAGGCAAGACCACAACAACTGTTGGACTTGGCGATGGCCTAAATGCAATTGGTAAAAAAGCAATCATCTGCTTGCGCGAACCTTCACTTGGACCTTGCTTTGGCATGAAGGGTGGCGCTGCCGGTGGTGGTTTTGCCCAAGTTGTTCCAATGGAAGACATTAACCTTCACTTCACTGGTGACTTCCATGCAATTGGTGCGGCACATAACTTGCTAGCCGCCATGTTGGATAACCATATCTATTGGGGCAATGAACTAGGCATAGACGTGCGTCGAATTGCTTGGAAGCGCGTCATAGATATGAATGATCGCGCACTTCGCGAAATCACTGCTGCATTGGGTGGTCCAGGAAATGGCTACCCACGTGAAGCTGGCTTTGACATCACAGTTGCCAGCGAAGTTATGGCTATCTTTTGTTTGGCTATGGATCTAGATGATCTAGAACGTCGCCTTGGAAATATTGTTGTTGGTTACACCCGAGACAAGGTTGCTATTACTGCAGCACAGCTAAATGCCAATGGCGCAATGACCGTACTTCTTAAAGATGCTTTGATGCCTAACTTGGTTCAGACGCTTGAAAATAATCCAGCATTTGTCCATGGTGGACCGTTTGCAAACATTGCGCACGGCTGCAACACAGTCTTGGCAACAGATACTGCACTGCGTCTTGGTGACTATGTTGTTACCGAAGCAGGCTTCGGTGCAGATCTTGGTGCGGAAAAATTCTTTGACATCAAATGTCGCAAAGCTGGCTTAGCACCAGATGCGGCTGTAATTGTGGCAACGGTGCGCGCGCTAAAAATGCATGGCGGAGTTGCCAAGGATGATTTAGGTAAAGAGAATGTCGCTGCGGTTGAAGCAGGCTTGGCAAACCTAGGTCGCCATATCCGCAATGTGCAAAAGTTTGGGGTGCCAGTAATTGTTGGCGTAAATAACTTCACCACTGATACCGATGCTGAGTTTGCTGCAGTTGCCAAATATTGCGCTGACCTAGGTGTGTCCGCAGTTCGTTGCACCCACTGGGCCGAAGGCAGCAAGGGCACTACTGAACTTGCTAACAAAGTTGTCGAACTAGTTGAGGGTGGCACTGCTGTATTCAAGCCGCTATACCCAGACACCATGTCGCTGTGGGACAAAGTTTCCACCATTGCAACCGAAATCTACGACGCTGCCGAAGTTGTCGCCGACAAGAGTGTGAAGGATCAGTTCCAAGTTTTTGAAGACGCCGGATACGGACACTTCCCGATCTGCATGGCCAAGACGCAGTACTCGTTCTCAACCGATGCCGCCGCAAAGGGTGCGCCCTCTGGCCACACTGTTGCGATTCGGGAGATTCGCTTAAGCGCCGGAGCTGAATTTATAGTCGTTGTAACTGGCGACATCATGACTATGCCTGGATTACCTAAGGTGCCTGCTGCCAACAGCATCAAATTGGTAAACGGCGAGGTTGTCGGGCTCTTCTAACAAATTCAACATTTGCAAGACAAGGGTTGCCCATAGCGCATAATGTTGCGCAATGGGCAACACTCATTTGGCCGACTCTAGCTCGGTGCAATCGGTAGATCGAGCCCTGGCCATTCTTGAAATCCTGGCCCAGCGCGGCGAATCCGGGGTTACCGAGATCGCTGCTGATCTTGGAGTTCATAAATCCACCGCTTCACGGTTGATGGGTGCCTTACTTAATCGTGGACTTGTTGATCAAGTTTCTGATCGTGGTCGTTATCGCCTTGGACTTGGATTAGTTCGACTAGCCGGCAACGTAACTAGTTCCCTCGATGCAGTTTCCGGATCTCGCGCCATAACTCGAGCCCTGGCCACCGAGGTTGGTGAAACCGTAAACATTGCAGTGCTGGATAACAATCGCGTGCTTTACGTAGATCAAGTTGTTGGTCCGTCAATGGTTTCGATGCGCAGTTGGCTGGGTCAGAGTGTGCCCACTCATTGCACCGCAACCGGGAAAGTTTTAACTGCCTGGCTAGATAAACCAGAGCGCATCGCGGCTCGGCCAGCAACTTGGAAGAAATTAGCACCAAACACAATCACATCAGTAGATGCCCTCGAAAAAGAATTGGAACAAGTTCGAAAACAAGGATTCGCTGTTGCGAATCAGGAAATGGAAGCAGACTTCATGGCAATAGCTGCGCCCATCCGAGATGAGCATGACGAAGTAACTGCAGCGCTTGTGATTTCCGGCCCTGCAAGTCGTATCAAGGCAAAAGATTTCGATGCCTTGGGCCACATTGTGAAACTAAGTGCATCCAAACTTTCGGGCAATCCGAACTATTGGCGAGAGTAGGGTTTTGGATTATGGCTTACGAAAATGTGACCTCGCTATTCATTAATGGCAAGCGCCAAGGTAGCTCATCGGGTGAAATTCGAAATGTTTTACATCCTGCAGACGGTCACCTAGTAGCAACTTTTCACGAAGGCGGAGCAGCTGACACGGTTAGTGCCATCGATGCAGCGCGTCAGGCATTTGATTCGGATCATTGGCAATCATTTACCGGCGAACAGCGCGGAAAGATATTGGAACGAGTTGCCGACATCCTCGAGCGAGATAAAGAACTTTTTGCAAAAGCTGAATCAGAAGACACAGCAAAACGAATCGTGGAAGCAAGATATGACATTGATGATGTAATTTCAGTTTTCAAGTATTTTGCAAAGTTGGCACCACAAGATCACGAACGGGCCGTAGATCCTGGTCGAGAGAATATCCGAAGCACTATGGTCACTGAACCAATCGGAGTCGTTGCCATGATCACACCATGGAACTATCCCCTATTGCAGGCTTCATGGAAAATGGCACCTGCAATTGCAACCGGTTGCACTTTTGTAATTAAGCCAAGTGAATTAACGCCATCAACTACATCAATGATGATGGATGTGTTTACTGAGGCAGGCTTACCAGCGGGAGTAGCGAACTTGGTATTAGGTGCTGGCGCAGTTGCCGGCGGTCCACTTAGTACTCACCCAGGCGTTGACATGGTTTCCTTCACCGGCAGCTTGGCAACTGGTAAAAATCTGATGGTTAATTCGGCGGAAACTGTAAAGCGCGTTGCCTTAGAGCTTGGCGGTAAGAATCCAAATATTATTTTTGCTGACGCTGATTTAGATGCTGCAATCGATAATGCACTTACCGCAGTATTCCTGCACTCTGGGCAAGTTTGCTCCGCAGGCGCTCGACTACTTGTAGAAAAGTCGATTCATACTCGAGTAGTTGATGAGATTGCGCTTCGCGCCGATTTGATTCGGTTAGGCGGTGCTTACGATGATGAAGCCGAAACTGGCGCACTGATCAGCGCCGGTCATCGCGACAAAATTGAGCGTTATGTTGCAGATGCTTTAGCTGAAGGTGCAGTTCTGCGGGCTGGCGGCAAACGTCCTGAGGGATCCCAGTTTGCAAACGGATATTTTTACCGACCAACTGTGCTCGATAACTGCACAACTGATATGAGTTGCGTGCAAGACGAATCATTTGGCCCAATCCTTACCGTAGAGACTTTTGAATCCGAGGAAGAAGCCATCAAATTAGGCAATGACACCATTTTTGGCTTAGCCGGCGCAGTCTGGACTAATGACTCTGAAAAAGCTCAACGCGTAGCTCGTGGACTTCGCCATGGCACTATTTGGATTAACGATTACCACCCTTATGTTGCCCAAGCTGAATGGGGCGGCTTTAAGCAATCTGGCAATGGCCGAGAACTGGGTGAGGCCGGTCTTGCAGAATATTTAGAACACAAACACATTTGGCAAAATTTGGCTCCAGCACCATCGGAGTGGTTCGTACCAACGAAAGGTCAAGTAAATGTCTGACAACACCAGTGCGATTTCGGTTAAAAATCTTTGGCAAGTCTTTGGACCTAACCCGGAGAAAATTGTTGGTAGTCCAGATGCCAGTTTGCCACGCGCAGAACTGCGGGAAAAGACTGGCAATACTGCTGCAGTTCGCGATGTGTCATTTGATGTTGCACCTGGTGAAGTATTTGTGGTGATGGGACTTTCGGGTTCTGGAAAATCCACACTCGTACGCTGCTTAACTCGGTTGATTGAGCCAACTGCGGGCAGTGTCGTTATGCATGGTGAAGATGTATTGAAAGCAACCGATGCAAGATTGCGGGAATTGCGCCGGACGCAATTTTCCATGGTCTTCCAAAACTTTGGATTACTACCGCACCGCAAAGTAATCGACAACATCGCATTTGCGTTAGAAGTTAATGGCGTAAGTAAAGAAAAACGACATGCTCGCGCTAATGAAGTTATTGAACTTGTTGGCCTGCAAGGCTTTGCGCAGGCTTACCCAGAACAACTTTCTGGTGGCATGCAGCAACGCGTTGGATTAGCGCGCGCACTTGCCGTTGATCCAGAAGTGCTGTTCCTAGACGAACCATTTTCTGCACTTGATCCATTAATCCGTCGCGATATGCAAACTGAAGTAATGCGACTTCATAAAGAACTCGGTAAAACTATGGTCTTTATTACGCATGATTTGGCGGAAGCACTTAAAGTCGGTAACCGCATTGCAATCATGCGCGATGGTGCGGTAGTTCAAATGGGAACGGCTGAAGAGTTGATCGCCCACCCAGCTGATGACTACGTTGCAGACTTCACGCGCGACGTACCCAAGTCACATGTACTGACAGTGCGAACTATTGCTCGCCCATTAGCTGCTAACGAAACAGCAACCGATCGCACAATCCAAGCCGGAACCATAATTCGCGATGCAACTGCTGCCGTTCTAGAAGCCAATGGACCCGTTGCAGTCTTAGATGGCACTAACTTGGTGGGCTATATAAAATCCCGTGACATCCTGCAGGTTGTCGGAGGCGGTTCATAGGTATGACTGTTCGGAGTGAACCAGCACTGGTAGCTGCACCGAAAAAAATCCGGCGCAGCTGGTTACTTGCCATTTTGTTTTTGGTGTGGATTGTGCTGGCTCGAGTGACTAAAGGTAAGGCAACTCTTGAGTTACCTGTGCCTGAGAACACAAAATTCACCACATGGGCAGGAGATGTTGCTGATTCGATTCGAGGTAATCGAACCGATGGTGCTGCCTTCAAATATTTCTTTAACCCAATTAGAGAATTCATTGATGGCTTTGTAACCATCATTAGAGAATTCATTGCAATTCCAACAGGAAACTCCAGCATTCCAGTTTTGGGTTGGCTTGGCGTAATTGCCGTAATTGGATTCATTGTTTATGCCATCTCCTATATCCGAATGGCAATTGCCGCTGTCTTATTGATTTTTGCATGTGGTGCGCTAGGGCTTTGGACAGATTCAATGGATACCTTGGCAATGACACTGGCCGCTGTGATCTTGTCGCTTGCGATCGGAATTCCAGTTGGCATCTGGGCGGGACTTTCAGATCGTGCCCTCAAAGCAGTTACGCCAATCTTGGACTTGGCTCAAATTTTGCCAACTTTGGTTTACTTGGCTCCGCTTGCACTCTTTTTCTTGATCGGTCCAGCTTCAGCGACTATCGCAACGATGGTTTACAGCATTCCCATTGCAGTTCGACTTACTGCATTTGGAATTCGTGGTGTTCCCGTAAGTCCAGTTGAAGCAGGTACTTCAATGGGAACTACAACTAGGCAACTATTAAGAAAAGTTCAGTTACCGATGGCCTCTCGCACCATAATCCTTGGTATCAATCAAACCGTAATGGCAGCGCTCTCGTTCGTTGTAATTGCTGCTTTGATCGGTGCTCCTGGACTTGGTAAACCCGTAGTAGAAGCGTTGATCATTCGCAATGTCGGTGAAGGTTTTGTTGCCGGTCTTGCTGTGGTGCTGATTGCGATTATGTTGGATCGAAGTACTTCAGCAGCTATCCAGAAAGAAAAATCTTTTGTACCGCCATCGGATGCGGATCGCAAGCGCAGAAAATTTGGATTGATTATCGGCGGAATTTTGACCATCGTGAGTATTGTGTTGTCCAGACAACTTGCTTGGGCTGCATACTTCCCCGAGCAAATAAATGTTAGTGACAAAGTTGCTCATGCCGCTGATTCATTTATAGTTTGGGTCACCGAGAATCTTGAATTCTTAACTGCCGGTCTTAGTAAAGTAGTTACGGTCGGAGTTCTTAATCCACTTGAAAGTGTGTTGTCTAATTCACCATGGTTCTTAACCGTGACAATGATCACTTTAATTTCATTAATTCTTGGTGGCATTAGGTCAGCATTTATAACCGTGGTCTTGTTGCTCGCAATTGTGGCCAGCGGCCTATGGTTCGACACCATGATCACATTCACTCAAACCATCGTTGCGACTTTGCTCACCATGGCAGTTGGCGTTGTTTTGGGAGTTTGGATTGGTCGAAGTGCGCGAGCTGAGCGAATGTTGCGGCCGATTTTGGATGCAGGACAAACCCTGCCTGCGTTTGTATACTTGATTCCGATGCTGGGCTTCTTTGGTCCATCCCGATTTACTGCAATCGCTACAGGCATTGTTTATTCCATCCCAATTGTGGTGAAAATTGTGGGCCAGGGCATTCGAGAAGTGCCAACAACCATGATTGAAGCGGCCACTTCGGCGGGTTCCACCAAGTGGCAACTCATAACGAAAGTACAACTTCCAGCCGCAAAGAAGTCCCTACTGCTGGCAACTAATCAAGGATTGATATTTGTACTAGCGGTAGTAGTTATCGGGGGCTTCGTCGGCGCAGGTGGACTTGGCTATTTGGTAATTCTCGGAGGATCAAAGCCTCAATTGCAAGGAAAGGGCCTGGTAGCAGGGTTCTCGATTTTGCTTCTTGGCGTAATGATTGACCGAATCGCACAGTACACGGTGGCCCGAAATTCGGCCCCGAAGCATTAGATTTCAAACTAGCGAACGTTGGTTTGAAGAACTATCGAAAGGTAGTTCGTTTCCTAGCAAGGAGATAAGAATGATCCGGAACAAGAAGGTTGCTGCCAAAGCCTCAGTGCTTGCTGCAGCTGCTGCCCTTCTGTTGTCAGCATGTGGCGGAGCAGGTGTAGATGCGGGAGCATCTGCTGCTCCAACAGGTGATGCAGCAGCATGTGGTTCATACGCAATTGCAATGCATGCTTGGGTTGGTTACACAGCCTCAGCTCAGGTTGTAACTGAAGTTGCCAAGGCAGCCGGTTGCGACATCTCACAGGTCACACTGGAAGAAGCTGGCGTTACATATGACGCTATGGAAGCTGGTTCCGTTGACGTTGTTATCGAAGATTGGGGCGGCGGCCGCTGGAAAGATTGGGCAGACCGTGGCGCACTTGTTGAAGTTGGCAACAACGGAAACATTGGCCTTATCGGTATGTTCGTTCCACAGTGGATGGCTGATGAATATCCAGACATCACTGACTCAGCAAATCTAAATAAGTATGCTGATCTATTCAAGAATGATGAATCAAAGGGTAAGGGTGCTTGGTACGAAGGCCCACCGGGATACACCACTATTGGTGAAAAACTGGTTGCTGAAAACAAGCTAAATTACACCATCATTTCAACTGGCTCTGAGCAAGCGCTAATTGATGTGTTCACCAAGGCTGCTGCAGACAAGACTGCTGCACTTGGATACTTCTACGAACCACAGAACTTCCTAGCGAAGGTTCCATTGGCTCGTATCAAGTTCCCAGCCAATGACTGGACAGATGCTGAACAGGCTTCTGGTCTAACTGACTACCCAGAGTCACCTCTGATGAAGTTGGCTACGCCAAAGGTTATGGATGCAAACGATGCTTTCACCAAGATCGTTAAGAACTTCTCCTGGACTAACGCAGACCAGAATGAAGTAGCAGCAGATATCGAATCTGGAACTGATCCTGCAGTAGCAGCTCAGAAGTGGATCGATGCTCACGCAGACGTAGTAGCTGGCTGGCTTAAGTAAGCCTGGCTAATAAGTCACCTAAAACTGGTGAGTCCTCGTATGAGGGCTCACCAGTTTTTTAATTCCGCTTGACCAAGTGTGCAATCAAGAGGACGATTATCTTGTTGCGCTATAAGCACTTTGTTGCATAATTCGCAACACCTTATTTTTAACGATTGAGGGTTACGCGTGAAAAAAATAGTGATTATCGGTGGCGGCATTGTTGGCTGTTCCTTAGCTGATGAGTTAACAGAGCGCGGCTGGACTGATGTCACAGTGCTTGAACAAGGTCCGTTGCCAGCACCAGGTGGTTCAACTTCACATGCACCAGGGCTCGTCCAAAAAGTTACGGGCAACAAGACTTTGGCTGCAATGGCCGATCAAACCATTAACAAATTGCTTACGGTTTCTAATTCAGAGGGTCCTGGTTTTTACCAAGTTGGTTCCCTTGAAGTTGCCACTACCCCACAACGCTTAAAGGAACTACATCGCAGAACTGCATGGCTACAGGCTTATGGATATGAAGCAGAAGTAGTTTCCCCGGAGCGTGCCGCCGAATTACATCCCGTACTCGATCCAACGAAAATTCTTGGCGCGATTCACTGCCCAACTGATGGCATTGCAAAGGCAGTGCGCGCTGTTGAAGCTTTGCAAAAGATTGCTGAATCTCGTGGCGCAGTATTCAAGGATCGTCACGAAGTTATTTCCATTGAGCAAGAAGGTGGCAAAGTAATTGGTGTCACTACCGACCAAGGATTCTTTCCAGCCGAGATAGTAGTTTCCTGCGCTGGAATTTGGGGACCAAAAGTTGGTCGCATGTTTGGCATGACCAAGGCATTCCAACCTCTTGCTCATCAATTGGCATGGACTGAGGATATTCCTTCCCTTGCTAACCAAACAGAAGAAATCACGCTACCGATCATGCGCCATCAAGGTGAAGATCTTTACTTCCGGCAACGTTTTAATCACATGGGCATTGGATCGTATTTACATCGACCACTTCCAGTTGAGTCCGAAGAGATCCTGCCTTTTGACCAAGCAGAAGTTATGCCAAGTCAGCTACCATTCACTGCTCCAGAATGGGCACCAGTTATGGACCTTGCCGGTGAAATTATGCCCGAGTTGAAGAACGCCAAAATCACTGAAGGCATGAACGGCATGTTCTCTTTCACAGTCGATACTTTTCCTTTAATGGGCGAATGGAATGGCCTTAAGGGATTCTGGGTTGCTGAAGCAGTCTGGGTGACTCATTCAGTTGGCGTAGCTCGCGCAACTGCCGAATGGATTATCGATGGACACCCAAAGCTGGCCGTTCATGAATGCGATGTGAATCGATTTGAACCACATCAATTGGGACCAAATCACATTTCGATGCGAGGTGCGCAAAACTACGTCGAGGTTTACGACATCATTCATCCATTGCAGCCAATGGAAAAGCCAAGACCACTTCGCACAACAGGCTTCTACCATCGTCAACAAGAACTTGGCGGATATTTCCTTGAGGCCTCCGGTTATGAACGACCACACTGGTACGAATGCAATAAGGATTTAGTTGCTAAGTACCCATCACCAGCTCGCGACGACTGGTCTGCGCAATATTGGTCACCAATTGTTGGCGCTGAAGCGCAGTACGTTCGCGAAAATGTCGGCCTGTTCGACATCACTGCCCTAAAGCGAATTGAAGTATCCGGTAAGGGTGCTTTGGAATTCTTGATGGAACAAACCACTGGCAAATTAGATAAGGCCCCTGGCTCAGTAACTTATTGTTTGATGCTGACTAAATCCGCTGGAATTCTTTCGGACGTTACAGTCACTCGACTTGGCGAGAATGAATTTATGATTGGCGCAAATGGCGCCGTTGATGTTGCCCGCTTGCAAAAAGTCGCGCCGGATACCGTGTTCGTAAAAGACGTCACTGCCGGAACGGTTGGACTTGGCGTATTTGGTCCAAATGCTCGTAAAGTAATTGAGAAGTTAACCAAAGTTGATGTGTCTAACGAAGCATTTGGATATTTCAAGGCCAAGTCACTTTATTTAGATCAGGTGCCCGCAACACTTTGGCGCTTGTCTTACGTTGGTGAACTTGGCTATGAAATTTACACCGATGCCGACATGGCATTAAAGCTTTGGGACACTTTGCTGGAAGCTGGCAAAGAGTTCGGCATAATTCCTGCTGGTCGTGGTGCATTTAATTCCATGCGTTTGGAAAAGGGTTACCGCTCCTATGGCACAGACATGACTAGTGAGCACAATCCCCACGAAGCTGGCTTGGCATTCTCAGTTCGTAAGGGTGGCGGCTACATCGGTGCTGATGCTTTTGAAGCACTGGATCCTGCTGCCATTTCTCGCAAATTGGTTTGTCTAGTTTTTGATAACCCAGAACATGTTGTTATGGGTAAAGAGCCAGTTTTTGTGGCAGGCGTGCCAGCCGGTTACACAACCAGCTCATACTTTGGCCATTCCATCGGCAAACAAATTGCCTACGCCTGGTTGCCAATCGAACACACCACACTTGGCACCCAAGTATCCGTTAAGTATTTCGACTCGATGTATCCAGCTGTAGTCAGCGATGACCCACAGTTTGATCCTTCGATGTCCCGACTGCGCTCCTAATTAACAGTAGATAGGCTCTAAACATGGCTACCACGACCCGTCGACGGACCGTCGAATTACCTGAACATCCAGATTTTTTATGGACTGCGCGGGTTACTCCCAAAAAGGTTTATGACGTAATCATCATCGGTGGCGGTGGCCACGGGCTTTCTACTGCTTACTACCTAGCCAAGAACCATGGCATCACCAACATCGCTGTCCTTGAAAAGGGCTGGCTTGCCGGTGGCAACATGGCACGAAATACCACGGTGATTCGATCCAATTACCTGTGGGATGAATCTGCGGGAATTTACGAGCACTCGCTAAAACTTTGGGAAAATCTCGAAGAAGAAGTTGGCTACGAGATGTTCTTTAGTCAACGTGGAGTTATGTCGTTGGCTCACAGCGTTAGTGACTTGCGAGCCAAGGCACGCAACTACCATGCAAACAAAATCAATGACATTGATAGTGAGTGGCTAACTCCCGAGCAAGTTAAAGAAATTGCTCCGATTGTAAATATCAATCCAGACGTTCGCTATCCAGTTCTTGGCGCTACTTACCAACCACGCGGTGGTATCGCAAAGCATGACTGGGTTGCTTGGGGTTATGCCAAAGCTGCTGCGGATATGGGCGTTGACATTATTCAAGGCTGCGAAGTTACTGGCTTTGATATTCGTGATGGAAAAGTCCACGGTGTAAAAACTAACTTGGGACCAATTGCTGCTCAAAAAGTTGGCATGGTTGCTGCTGGTCATTCCAGTGTGTTAGCAAATCTTGCCGGTTTTGATATTCCAATCCAAAGTCGGCCACTCCAAGCACTTGTTTCTGAACTACTAGAACAAGTTCACAACACTGTGATCATGAGTGGCATGGTGCACGTGTACGTAAGCCAAGCCCATAAAGGTGAATTAGTAATGGGTGCTGGTACCGATGCTTTCAATTCCTACGCCCAGCGCGGTGGCTTCCATGTGATCGAACATCAATTAGCTGCAGCAATTGAACTGTTCCCAATTTTTGAACGTGCCCACTTACTTCGCACCTGGGGTGGCATCGTTGATATTTCACCGGATGCCTCGCCAATCATTGGACATACCCCAGTGGACAATTTATTTATTAACACTGGTTGGGGTACTGGCGGTTTCAAGGCCACACCTGCATCTGGCTGGACCATGGCGCACACCATCGCAACAGGTGAACCACATGAATTAAATGCCCCTTTTAGCCTGGACCGATTTGTAACTGGTCATTTAATCGACGAGCACGGCGCAGCCGGCGTAGCCCATTAGGAGTTTGAGATGTTACATATTCCATGCCCTTACTGCGGCCCACGTGATGAAACTGAATTTCACTACGGCGCGGGCGCCAATATCTTTTACCCAGAGCCATCCAGTGCAACGGATGAAGAATGGTCAAAGTTTGTTTTTATCAGGGAAAATCCAAAAGGTTGGCACGCGGAACGTTGGGTACATTCTGCCGGATGTCGACGCTGGTTTAACGTTTGGCGCAACACGATAACTCATGAATTCGGCCCAACTTATAAACCATTCACCGAGCAACCAAAGAGACCAGCATGAGTAATGTAACTTTCAAGTTCGATGGTGTCGATTACGTTGGCCAAGCTGGTGATTCATTAGCTACTGCCCTATTACGAAATGGCGTCTTGCATTTCACAGACAGTACTTATCGCGATCGACCACGCGCAGTCATGAGCCTTTGGGTTGATGAGCCAAATGCTCTAGTAAATGTTGATTCCGGTGCCGGTGAACCTATGGTGCCAGCGACCACAGTTGAAATTACTGAGGGTCTTGTGGCTCGCAGTCTGTCGGGCATTGGTGACTTGCCAGATACTCGCGATATTTCGCGGTACGACCGGGCTTATCGCTACGCCGATGTTTTAGTTGTCGGTGCTGGTTTATCTGGCCTAGCAGCTGCGAAAAAGTATGCCGATCAAGGCAAGACCGTAATCATCATGGACGACCAACCAGAAGTTGGTGGGCACGCTCATGAGTGTGGCCAAGCAATTCCTACTGATTTGCTATCTAGCCTTGCACACGAAAACGTAACTCACTTGCAGCGCACCACAGTCATTGGAACTTATGACCAAGGCTATGCAGTTGCAGTAGAGCGCCGAACCGATCACGTCAGCAGCAAAGTTTCAACTGATGTTGCCAGAATTCGTACGTGGCACGTCCGCGCTGAGCACACTGTGCTGGCAACTGGCGCATTCCAGCGACCACTTGTTTTTGCAAATAACGATCGCCCAGGAATTATGCTTTCCCATGCTGCAGCAACTTATGTCGAGCGTGGCGTAAAAATGTTCAAAACAGCCATAGTTGTCACCGTAGATAACCAGGGCTACACAGATGCCATCCGATTGCATAAATCTGGTGTTCAAGTACTTGCAATTGTTGATATCCGAAAGAAGTTATCCAAAGCAAGCAAGAAATCAGCACGCAAACCTGCTGCCAAACTTGGAATTCGGATTATCAAAGGTGCAACCGCACTTGATACCAATGCCACATTGGATGGAATTCTCTCAAGCGTTGTAGTGCTTGATCCTAAGTCCGGATTGAAAGAGACAATCGCTACTGACTTACTAGCAATTTCGGGTGGCTGGACTCCGACTGTTCACTTAGCTACCTACATCGGGATTAAACCGACTTGGAGCAAGAAGCGAGCAGCATTCGTTGTGCGCTCAAAAGTTAAGAGCATCAGCACGGTTGGCATGTTGGCAGGCGATTTTGTCGAAAATGAACCCGCGGTTTACTTCGGTCCAGAGCTTGACGATACCCAGGCGTTGGTTGCATTTGTAGACCACCAGCGAGATGCAACTTTGCGCGATTTACGACGCGCAGTTGGCGCTGGCATGATTAGCATCGAACACGTAAAGCGCTACACCGCAATTGGTACCGCACATGACCAAGGTAAAACTAGTGGCACGTTAACTATGGGGCTGATCGGAAATCTAGTTGGATTGGCGCCTGATGAAATTGGTTCATTAACTTTCCGCCCACCGTACATTGCAGTTCCTTTTGCCGCCCTTGCAGGTCGGGAGCGCGGATTACATACTGAACCAATTCGCACCACATCGATTCACTCCTGGCATGTTGCTGCCGGTGCTCCGATGGAAGATGTCGGGCAATGGAAGCGTCCTTGGTTTTTCCCAAAGCCAGGCGAAGACTTGGATGCCGCGGTATTACGTGAATGCCGAGCCGCGCGTAATGGCGTAGCTGTAATGGATGCCAGCACACTGGGCAAAATTGATATTCAAGGAAAAGATGCTGGGGCTTTCCTAGATCAGGTTTACACAAACATGTTCTCGACTCTCAAAGTCGGCATGAGCAGATACGGCTTAATGTGCGGAGTCGATGGCATGGTCTTTGACGATGGTGTAACCACCAGACTTGGTGAAAATCATTGGCTTATGACAACCACAACTGGTGGCGCAGCAAAAGTCATGGATTGGCTCGAAGAATGGTTACAGACCGAATGGCCACACCTGGAAGTATTCTGCACATCTGTAACGGAGCAAATTGCAACCGTTGCCATAGTTGGGCCAAAGAGTCGTGATCTGTTGGCGTTGCTGTCCCCTGGCTTAGATGTTTCCAAAGAAGGCTTTGCCTTCATGGAAAATAAGTATGCAGATGTTGCTGGAATTCCAGCCCGAATTGCTCGAATCTCGTTCTCGGGCGAACTCGCATACGAAATAAATGTTTCCGCTTGGTATGGATTAGAGCTTTGGAACAAGGTGATGGAATTAGGGGCTGCGCTAGATGTGACTCCATACGGTACCGAATCACTGCACGTACTTCGTGCGGAAAAGGGCTTTGTGATCGTTGGCCAAGAAACCGACGGCACCCAAACTCCCGATGACTTAGGTATGGATTGGATCGTTTCTAAAAAGAAGGACTTTATCGGAAAGCGCTCATTTAGTCGTTCTGATACTAGCCGTCCAGATCGCCATCAGCTAGTTGGCTTGTTACCAGATACTTCAGAATTTGTAATTCCGGAAGGCTCTTACTTCGCTGAAGTGCAACATAAGGGCGCTACCCCACCGATTCCTCACATTGGATATGTTACGAGTTCGTATTTCTCTGGTGAACTTAATAGGTCATTTGCCATGGCACTCGTTCACAATGGCCGAGCTCGGATTGGTGATCGCGTTGCCATTGGAAATGAAACTGCGGTAATCACCGAACCAATTTTTGTCGATAAGGAGAACGTGCGTCGCGATGGTTAAGGTAAATAGCGCCCTAGCAACTAGCCCACTAAGTGGCGCAGTTCATGGTGGATTAGATAAAGACATCTACCTTGCTGAAGTTCCATACACTCCTGGCATTGACTTACGCGTTGATCCAAGTTCCCCAGCTTTTGCGGCAGTTAACCAAGCACTCGGGCTAACCCTTAATCCGCAAGTTGGTTCAGTAGTTCGCAAGAACTCAGATTGCATAGTTAGCCAGGGCGAGCAGCCAGGGGCCAATGGAATTAGCGCCCTTTGCCTAGGTCCGGATTGGTGGCTATTAACTGGAACTGCGGATATTGCCTCACTCCTAAAGCCAGTACAAGATGCGCATCATATTTCAGTTGTTGATGTCAGTGCGCAACGTACCAAAATAGAAATCTATGGTCCAAAAGTTAAAGAGATTTTGGGACATGTTTGGGAACAAGACTTACGCGATGAAAAGTTTCCAATCGATGCTTGCACGCAAGGCTTGATGGCAAAATCTCCAGTAATTTTGTGGCACTGCTGCGAAAATTGCTACCTAATTTTTGTGCGCTCATCATTTGCCCAACACCTGTGGGATGTAATAACTGATTCAACCGTTGAATACCTGTAATTGCTTACTCGGAAGTAGGAATAATGTCAGCCGTAATTCTTGATGGAACTGCAACTGCTGCAAAAGTAAAGAGCGATCTTGCAGTTCGGGTAACGGCGCTTAACGCAAAAGGCATTTATCCAGGTCTTGGCACAATTTTGGTTGGCGACGACCCAGGGTCGCATTCTTATGTTGGCGGCAAGCACAAAGATTGTCATGAAGTTGGCATCACATCTGTGCGCGAGGATTTACCAGCTACTGCAAATCAGGCAGACGTAATGGCGGCCATTGCTCGTTTAAATGCCGATCCAACTTGTACTGGTTACATCGTGCAACTGCCACTACCAAAGGGCCTTGATGGCAATGCCGCACTCGAGGCCATTGACCCACATAAGGATGCTGATGGGCTGCATCCAACTAACTTGGGGCGTCTAGTTCTGGGTGAACCTGCTCCACTTCCCTGCACCCCACGCGGCATAGTTGAATTGCTTCGCGCCTATGGTGTGCCTCTAGATGGCGCTGAAGTTTGCATTGTTGGGCGAGGCGTAACAGTTGGTCGACCACTTGGGTTGCTACTAACTCGTCGCACCGAAAATGCCACAGTCACTTTGTGTCATACCGGCACTAAAGATATGGCTGCGCACATTAAGCGAGCAGACATTGTTGTAGCAGCAGCTGGCGTGCCACATTTCATCAAGCCAGACATGATCAAATCCGGGGCTGCGCTAGTTGATGTCGGTATTACACGCACTGATGCTGGATTACTTGGTGACATAGATCCAGCATGTTCTCAAATTGCGGGCTGGATCGCCCCAATGCCTGGTGGCACTGGCCCAATGACTCGGGCGATGTTACTTGCAAATGTTGTTGATACCGCAGAGGGAAATCTCTAGTGACTGTTAAGGAATATGACTACCTAATTATTGGTGGCGGCTCAGCAGGCTCCGTACTTGGTAATCGATTATCTGAAAATCCGGATAACGAAATTTTAGTTCTGGAAGCTGGCCGTAAAGATTCTTGGTGGGATGTCTACATCCACATGCCAGCTGCACTGACTTTTCCCATTGGCAACAAGTTTTATGACTGGATGTACGAGACTGACCCAGAACCAAACATGAACGGTCGACGGGTTTACCAAGGTCGCGGCAAAGTTCTAGGTGGTTCCGGCTCAATCAATGGCATGATTTTTCAACGTGGCAATCCAATGGATTACGAGCGCTGGGCTGCCGATAAAGGAATGCAAGATTGGGACTTTGCACATTGCTTGCCGTACTTCAAGAAAATGGAAAATGCTACCGGCGTTCCAAATGACAATACTTACCGTGGTCACAGTGGTCCGCTCTACTTGGAAAAAGGGCCAGCCAAGAACCCGCTATTCAAAGCATTCTTTGATGCTGCCGTAGCAGCAGGCTTCAAGCGAACCGATGATGTAAATGGTTTCAGCCAAGAAGGTTTTGGGCCCTTCGATAAGAATGTAAAGAAAGGCCGTCGCTGGTCATCGGCGCGAGCTTACTTACACCCAGTCATGCACCGCAAGAATTTAACAATCCAAACCCGTCATCAAGTCCACCGGGTAATTTTTGAAGGCGATAAAGCAGTCGGTGTAATCGCCCAGCGAGGCAAAACTATTACTGAGTACCGCGCAAAAAATGTAGTTCTCTGTGGTGGAGCTATTAATACTCCACAAGTTCTGCAGCTTTCAGGTATTGGTCCAGCAGAATTACTTAAACGCCATGGCATTCCAGTAGTAAAAGACTTACCTGGTGTTGGCCAGAACCTGCAGGATCATCTCGAAGTTTATATTCAGCATGCTTGCAAGCAGCCAATCACAATGAATCCAAACCTTAAGCTTTGGAAGCGGCCGTTTATAGGTGCTGCCTGGCTATTCGCGCGCAAGGGACCAGGAGCAACAAATCACTTTGAAGGCGGCGGGTTTGCCCGCTCAAACGAAACAGTTAAATACCCAAACCTGATGTATCACTTCTTGCCAATTGCAGTTCGTTACGACGGAACCGGAATCGAGCAAGGACACGGTTATCAAGTGCACGTTGGGCCAATGTATTCGGATGCCCGTGGCCGAATTGAAATCACTAGTGCTGATCCAATGGCTAAGCCATCTATTCTGTTTAATTACCTTTCCACCGAACAAGATAAACGCGAATGGGTGGAAGCTATTGCAGTAACTCGCCGAATTCTTTCGCAGTCTGCCTTTGATCAATACAGTGATGGCGAGTTATCCCCTGGTCCTTCGGTCCAGACTCCAGAGCAAATTTTGGATTGGGTTCGTAAGGATGGCGAGACTGCGTATCACCCATCATGTACTGCAAAAATGGGTACTGATGACATGAGCGTTGTTGATCCAAGCACTATGAAAGTTCACGGTGTCGAAGGACTTTACGTCGTAGATGCCTCAGTGTTCCCGTATGTCACTAATGCCAATCTTTATGCGCCAACCATGATGGTGGCCGAACGCGCCGCTGATTTGATTCAGGAAAAGACGCCGCTAGCGCCAGAGTATGTTGATTGGTTTAAGTCCGGTAATTAAGTGGTAATTGCCGGCGTGCGTTCCCGGCTGTTAATAATTATCAAGCCAATCAAAATCAATCCTGAGCCGATTATCTGCCATACATTAATGGCTTCGCCAAGCACGATAATGCCAAGTGAAATCGCCACAAACAAAATCACATAAGTTGTGTCGCTCGCTACACCTGCGCCAGCTTGCTTGATCAAAGTTTGAATCATGATGTAGGTAATACCAGTACCAACCACGCCCAAAACCAACATTGAAACCAGCGAAATAGTTGATGCGTCAGTCGTGATGGTTACAAACCACGGAAGGATTAATGTGAAGTGAATAGACGCACAGAGCATTTGCCCAGCAGCAATTGATGTTGGTGTATTTGTCACATGGGCAAAGTTTCGTCGGGCATACACGAGTCCTGCTGCATAACTCGTGGTTCCTATCATGATCGCGCCAGTACCAATTGCGTCAAACTCCCCTAGCCCTGACCAGGGATGAGCAATAAACAGTGCGCCTAGGAAACCCATGCTCAAACCAGTTACTCGACGCCAAGTTGGGTTTTCTTCTGGGATAAATACCAGCACAAAACCAAGTGTCACCAACGGAACCAATGCATTCCAGATGCTCACTTGCACCGTGGTAATTCGGCTAACTGCAGTAGCCATGCCAACAAAAGAAATTGTGTTAAACAGCAGTGCTGCAATGTTTAACTTGATCCAAATTTCTTTGCCCCGCGGATAATGATCTTTGGTAATCACTAACACCACAGCTAATGTTGCTGCCGCCAGTAACGTGCGACCCCAGGCAACTTCTAATGCCGAATAAGACTGCAGGGCAAAGTGAGCCCACATGTAGTTGCCACCAAAGAGGACTGAAACCGTGAGAAAGAGTCCAGTGTGTGACTTAGTGGGTGTTGTCATCGATTGTCTAGAGCAAGTGAGGCTAGTGCTGCATTAACAATTGCCCCAGATGACAAGTCATTCATGTTGTAAAGGTCTTTTACTGTTCCAGATTGACCGAACGAATCTACGCCTAGTGAAACGCAAGGTACGCCGATTGCTGAACCCATCCATGCCATGGCATGACTGGATGCGTCTTGGATCGTAACGATTGGCGCGCGATCACCAATGACTGACCATAATGGGCCTGGCAAACTTGGCGCCGAAGCCGTGCGAACCGCTTGACGTAACGTCCGTTGCCATGAGCCATACCAGCGATCGGCGCTAGTTACATCTACTACGTGTGCGGCCACGCCTTCGCTGCAAAGTTCGGCTGCAGCTGCAAGCACTTCTGGCATCACTGCCCCGGATGCAACTAGATGCACCATCGGAACTCGATCACCATCATCTGCGCCGCGTAATTCTGGGAACTGCTCAAAGGCATCAAATAGCCGGTATCCGCCACTTAATACTTGTCGGCGAAGTACTGCATCGCCGATCCGCTTTCGAGCAGCCTCAAACGGTGCCTGATCTAGCGGGCGGGTAGTTAAACGGAAATAGAAGGCACCATCGTCGTATGGCGCAGCAGTTTTTAACTCAGATGGTCCAGCTGCTACTCGAGTGATGGCATCAGCCAACATCCAGCTAAGCGCCGTGCCATAAGTTGGCTCGATGAAAGTTACTCCTGGCAGCTCCATACCAATTGAAGCAGTGATCGTGGATTGATGAGCGCCGCCCTCAGGAGCTAACGTCACACCACTTGGCGTTCCCGCAATAATGAATCGAGCTGCCGAGTAGGTGCCATAAATAAAGGCGTCCAAGCCACGACATACAAATGGGTCATAAACCGTGCCAATCGGAATCAGTGGTTGATCTGATAAGTCCCAAGAAAGTCCCAACTGGCCAAGCAGTAAGAACAAGTTCATTTCGCTAATGCCTAGCTCAATGTGTTGACCCGTTGGACCTTCAGCCCACTTAAGCATCGGATCTTCGTTCCAAGCGCGACGTTCTTCGGGCGAGTAAATTCCGTTTCGATTAATGAACCCAGCTAAGTTCGTGGAGGTTGCCACATCCGGAGCTGTAGTAACCAGGTATTTATTGATTTCTTCAATGCGCGATAAGTCAACGAGTACACGGCCAAAAGCTTCCTGCGTACTTAGCGGTTTTGTTCCGGTTGCAATTTCAGGTGCTGGAACGTTTAACTCGACACCCTTTTGAATTGGTCCACGGTGTAAATCGTGACGGCGTTGGGCAGCTAGAACTCCGGCTGGACTTTGGGGTTCAAAATCCGACCATTCATTCGAAGGTGTCAGTCCTAACTCGCCGCGGAAAGTATCAATTTGATCGCCGGAAAGTAATGCAGAGTGGTTGCGTGGGTTGCCAGCCATTGGCAAACCCCAACCCTTAATTGTGTAGGCGAAAACCACACTCGGGCGATCAGTTACTGCGTCACATAAGTCAAAAGCATCGCGCAAACTATCTAAGTTGTGTCCACCAAGATCAGTCACTAGTTCGTAAAGTTCTGCGTCATTAAGTTCACTTACTGACATACCAACTTCGGCAGGCGCACCTTCAAGGAATCGTTCCCGCAATTCTTTGCCGCGAAAACCAAACAAGGATTGGTACTGTTCATTCGCCATGGCATCAATCCAGGCTTCAAGTTCTTTGCCAAAGGCTTGCGCAAATTTGGTTTGCAACTTCTTGCCGTATTTAACTTCAACTACGTGCCAACCGGCTGCTTCGAATTGGGCTCGCCATTGCTGAATTCGGATACCCGGGATAACGCGATCTAGAGACTGGCGATTGAAGTCAACTACCCACATAACATTGCCAAGTTCAGTAGTTGCTGGATCTGCAACTGCTTCCCACACATTGCCTTCATCTAATTCTGCATCACCAATTAGCGCGATGAATCGGGAATGTGGTCGTTCTCCAAAGTGCGAATCAACGTAGCGACGAGTTGCAGCTGCAAATAGTGGAGCTGCTGCGCCTAAGCCAACTGAGCCAGTAGAAAAATCTGGAGCGTCTGGATCTTTAGTTCGGGATGGATAAGACTGCAATCCACCGAACTCGCGAAGTCGCTTTAAGTAACTTTCATCCAAGTTACCGAGTAAATATTGAATGGCGTGAAAAACTGGAGATGCATGAGGCTTAACACTTACTCGATCCGGTCCATCTAGATGATCAAAATACAGCGCAGTCATTATTGATGTAAGTGATGCACTGGAAGCTTGGTGGCCACCAACTTTCACATCATCTTTTAGTTCACGCTCGCGATTGGCGAAGTCAACCATCCGCACGGCAAGCCAGAGAACACGACGTTGAATTTCATCCAACATGTCGGTATCTACCCGCTGTTTACTCATGCTGATTCCTTTACCTGAACCGTTGCCCTGTCAAAAATCTTCAGTGACACTGCAGCCATTACTGAGCATATCGCCATAACGGTCCAGGCTGCCTGCCAACTGAAGGATTCAACGATCTGGGACATGATGATCGGCGATAGTCCACCAGCGGCAAAAATAAAGCTATGCAGTACGCCTTGGGTGAAGCCAACTCGCTCCGGTGGGACTGCTACCACTGCGGTTGTAAACAGTAGGCCATTCCAACCCATAGCTGAGATGCCAGCTAAGAAAAGCAGTGGGACCACAATTGCATACTGCTCAAGAACGGCACACAGTAAAAGCAAAGTTGCCCCAAGTAGCGCGATTATGATTTGGAACTTAACGCGCTGGGTTGGGTAACGATCGCTGATAACTCCCAATCGAATTCGCAGTGGAATCACGAATGCCATCATCAGCGCATATAGTTGACCAGCATGAGTCGGCGTCCAACCCCTGCTACTACTTAAGTACAAAGTTAAGAGAGCGACGATTCCTAGTTGCGTGAGGCAAAAGAATGCCGCTGCAATCAAGATTGGTAAAAGTCTGCGCCAATTTACTGGTGGCAAATTCTCAGCTTTTAGTCGAGGCGGTTCGGGCAAGCCGGCGGGCGCAAATATTACGAACAGTCCCCCGATAATTATTAGTCCGGCAAGTGCATAAAGTGCAGCGCTCAAGCCATGTGCGACCGCTATTCCCGTTAGTACGATGCCACCAATCACACCACCAACTGGAACTGCGGCCTGGCGTGTGGAAAGCGCAAACCCAATGTTTCCTAAATGAACGAAGTTACGCGCCAGGCCTTTTGTCATGGCAACCGTAGGTGAAGCCATCATGATGCCAGCAAAAATCAAAGTGAAATGCGCGACTTGGGATGCCTTGAAGTAAGCGGCAACTGCAAAACAGGTAGCTGTGCCAACCAGGCCAATTAGTGCAACTAGTCGATCATCGATTCGATCAGCTAAGTTTCCCCAGAAAATAACAGCAACTGCAGTGCCTAAGCTGATTGTGCCAAGCAGTAGCCCTACACCAGAAGTTGTCAGGTTAAATGTGCTGGCCAGAATTGGCCCAAGTGCAGGTAGTCCTTGTTGCGCAGTTGAAACTGCGAGTTGAGCGGCAATTGCCGCGGCTAAAATTCCAAGCGCATCGCGGCGAAGTTTCTCCGGCGATGGATTTGTCATTTTAACCTTGGTCTTTCTAGCGTGAAGCAAGTGTGTGACGTGACATCACAATGCGCTGAACTTGATTGGTGCCTTCATAAATCTGAGTGATCTTGGCATCGCGCATCATTCGCTCAACTGGATAGTCTCGGGTAAAACCATATCCACCTAGGAGTTGCACGGCATCTGTGGTAATTTCCATCGCAACATCGGATGCAAAGCACTTACTGGCAGCGCCAAAGAAAGTTAAATCAGCATCGCCACGCTCGCTACGAGCAGCTGCAGCATAAGTGAGCTGTCGGGCAGCTTCAAGCTTCATTGACATGTCTGCGACCATAAATTGGATGCCCTGGAATTCAGCGATTGCCTTACCGAATTGCTTACGTTCCTTGATGTAACCTGCAGCAAAATCCAAGGCGCCTTGTGCGATGCCAACTGCTTGCGCGGCAATCGCAATGCGACTGTGATCAAGTGTGGTCATAGCAATTCCAAAACCTGCGCCTACATCACCAATCCGACGGGTATCTGGAATCACAACATTGTCTAAATAAACTTCGCGAGTTGGCGATCCCTTGATTCCAAGTTTCTTTTCTGGCGCTCCAAAGCTGACACCTGGATCATCTTTTTTCACAATGAAAGCAGTGATGCCTCCGCGTGGGCCTTTATCTTTATCAGTGACCGCAAGCACGGTATAGATATGGCTTTCGCCCGCGTTAGTGATCCACTTTTTTGAACCGTTTAATGTCCATGAATCACCATTTGCTACCGCAGTAGTTTTCATAGCGCCGGCATCGCTACCAGCATCAGTTTCAGAAAGGGCATAAGACCAAAGTGTCTCGCCAGATGCCAAGCCAGGCAAAAACTCTTGCTTCAACTCTTCGCTGCCACTAAAAATTACCGGTAGCGAAGCCAGTTTGTTCACACCTGGGATCAGACTGCTTGATGCGCACGCTCGAGCTACTTCTTCAACCACAATGGCAGAGGCTAAAGCATCTGCTTGCGCGCCACCGTAAGCCTCTGGCACATGTATCGCCTGCAGCTCAGCGCTCACTAACGCGTCATAGGCTTCTTGCGGGAAGCGCGCGTCCTCATCGACGATTGCTGCAAAAGGTGCAATTTTGGCATCAGCCAGAGCTCGAACCACGGACCTAAGTTCTTCATGTTCATCAGCGGTCTTGTAAAGGTCGAAACTGCTCACTTTGGCTCCTGATCATGCAGATTGCATACAATTCTGTCACTTTTCGTCCGTCAGTACCATTGAAAGCCTTAATTTAGTCAAAACCCAGCAAGGATTCTCAAATAGATGTATACAAGAAGTGGGAATTTTGCCGTTTGGAGGGCACATGACAGATTCATTCGAAAACGCTGGTTACGGGCAAGGTCAAGTTGGCTGGGGCACCAGACCTGCCATCATTGCCGTTGACTTTCAGATGTCATTTTGCGATCCAAAGTTTGCACTAGGCCGAAGTGAGCATGCCCAGCGTGCGATCAAAAATGCTGCGCGACTTTTCCCAGCTGCCCGCGCAGCTGGAATTCCGATTATCCACACTGCTGTTGCCTGGTCTACTGACACAGAGTTCGCGCGCTGGAAAGTTCCAGCCCTACGTGACATTCATCCAGGATCTTACGAAGCGCAAATTCATCCAGACCTTTGGGATGACAGCGATGTTTACATCCTGAAGCGCTTTCCATCAGCATTCTTTGGTACTGACATGAGCAGTATTCTCACCACGAATGCGATTGACACAGTGCTCGTGACCGGAGTTACAACATCTGGTTGTGTTCGAGCCACGATTGTTGACTCGTTCTCGCATGGTTTCCGCACGATTGCAATTGATGATGCTTGTGGGGATCAAGATGCTGGCCCACATGATGCAAACATGCAAGATGTTGGTCGACGTTACGCAGATGTCATCCAAACTGATGAAGCAATTGCAAAGATCAAAGCACTGAGTGTAATTAATTAACTAATGACTCAGCGCGTGGCTTGTTTCACAGGCAGATTCCAGCCCTTCCACCTACAGCACTTGGAAGTTCTGTCCGCCTTAAGCCACAACTTTGAACGCATCATCATCGGGATAACTAATCCTGATCTTGAGAATTTGCAAGAACATGGTGCAAGTTCGCATCGGCACACAGATTCAGCAAATCCGTTTTCGTATGAATCGCGTGTGAATATAATCAAGGCCTCGATCGCTGGGCTACATCGTTCTGAATTAATCAAGGCAGACATTGAAATCATCCCGCTTGATTTAACGGTTCCAGAATCTTGGAGTGTTCCACCTGAAACCGTATTTGCACTTCGCATTTTTAGTCCTTGGGAAGCAAGTAAGTTAACGCTTTTTACCGAACAAGGATTTGAAACTCTGGCGCTTCCAGCTCCGGCAAGCAAGTTGTCTGCAACCGATATTCGCCAATCGCTGGTAGCCAATGATGCAAGCTGGAAATTAGCTGTCTCGCCCGAAGCAATTACTACTATTCAACGCGAATGGGATAGCGCTAATTCCATGAAGGCGAGCGCTTAAGTGAAGCCAGCACCGATGTGGGATGACCGGACTCCCATGATTTTGATTACCTTCGACGGACTCGGCGATCGACCAAGTGCGGAATTGAATAATCTAACGCCACTGGAAGCAGCGATCACACCAAATCTGGATGAACTAACTCGAATCGGAGTTTCCGGTATTCATCAGCCATTTGGACCAGGCCGGGCAACTTCAAGTGAGCGCAGTCACTGGGCGATGTTTGGTCAGACCCAAACTTTTCCTGGCCGAGCTTTACTCGAAGCAACCGGCATGGGAATTGAAATTCCTGTTGGGCGACCACATTTTCACCTATCGCTGCGTCCGGCAGTACTTAAAGGTGGGCAACTTCAAACCGTAGGCAGAGTTGGTAATGACGATGCAAGTGACTGCATCGAACTCTTTGATGCACTTCGTGTAATGCCACATGAATTGAACCCAGTGCTTCACCCACTTCGCAATGGTGAGTGCATCCTGGAATCAGCAGTTATCTCGTCACATGAAATCAGCGACAGCGACCCGCTTTTCGGTCATCTTCATCCAGTCTTGCGACCATTGCCGCTGGATTCAGCCCTTGATCAAGATTCAGCTAACTACTCAGCTGAACTTGTAAGTAGTTGGATAAATTCAGCTGTTGCATTGTTGCTTGCTCATCCAATTAATAAAGCGCGCGCATCAGATGGAAAACCGCATCTAATTGCTCCGGTAACAAAGTGGGCCAGCTTGAGAAAAGAGTTCAAGACTTTCGAACAGTCCACTGGACTAACAGGTGCTGCGGTTACTAGTTCGGCGCTTTATCGAGGCCTTGCTGAAGTTCTAGGAATGACACAAACTCACATTCCAAGTGATCTTGACAATGTCCAAGCAGACTTTGAATCTCGGCTCTTGGCTGGCATCACACTTAGTAAAACTCATTCTTTTGTTCACATTCATACCAAGGCAACGGATGAAGCCGGCCACACCAAGCAACCAAAACTTAAGCGAGACGTCATTGAAAGCTTGGATCGCGCTTGCCAACAGCTTCTAAACATTGCGAAGGCAACCACGATTGTTATTACTGGAGATCACGCAACACCATCTACGGGCGGGGTAATGCACTCTGCCCATCCCACTTCTTTTATCTTGGCCGGTCCGCACGTTCATCCTGATGAAGTTGATACGTGCGGCGAACGCTTCCACAATGCAGGAGAACTCGGCGCGGTAAGAGCGAAAGATATTTTGCCACTAATGTCGCATTTCTCACATCGGGCAAGTTTCAAGGGGCATGCAACAGGACCTTCCGAAACAATAGCCTTACCTGATAACCCCGTTGTTCTAGATTTCTCGGAAACAGCAAACGAAAATCAAGTCACCCAAGTAAACCGAACAGGAATCAAATGACCAGCACCATAACATCCCCACTTGACGTAGAACTTCACATTCCGGCACATCTTGATGTCGTAATCTCTGAGGTAACAGAACTTTACGAAACTGAAGTTGCCCCACGCGAAAAAGCACTTGATCATCGCTTGAGTGACCAGTCAAAATTCCTCGATGAAAATGGTCGACTACATCAGGACATCATTGCTGCTCGCCGCGAAATCATGGCAGCCGCAGGTGCAAAGAACATATACAGCGCTCATTTACCTGAATCTCTGGGTGGCCGAGGACTTGGGCGAGAAGACATGATTTACGTCGAAGAAAAGGTCTACGGATATGGCGTTGGCTTGAACCCCGCGTTACTTTCTTGGTCCGAAGGCGCTACTCCTCGCCTACTGCATGCCCACGCACATCAAAAAGATCAGTTCACTGATCCACTTGTAAAAGGACTTAAGACCAGCTTGCACGGTGTTACTGAAACAGGTGCGGGTTCAAATCTTTATGACATGAAAACCAACGCAGTTCGTAAAGGATCTGATTGGGTACTTAATGGGACTAAGGCTTACATCACAAACTACTTTGATGCCGATGTCGCCCAAGTTTTAGCAATCACAAACCCCGGTGGCGGACGTAAGTCATTTACTTACTTCATGTTTGACACTAAGGAATTTGCTTCAAAAGGATACAAAATCGGCAAGCTTTACCAAACTATGTTTGGCGATGGCTACACCGGCGAAATTCACTTTGAAGACATGGTGCTGCCAGAAAGCGCAGTACTTGGAGAAGTTAATGGTGGCTTTGACATTGCGGTTATGTCATTCAACTACACCAGAATGCGCCGGGCCGGCATGTGTTCAGGATGGAATAAGTACCTGATTGAAAAGACACTCGAGCGCGTAAAGACTCGCATCGTTGGCGGAGAACCACTAGGCGCAAAGCAAGGCATCCAGTGGATGATCGCTGACATGTATCTTGATTGGCAGCAAACTCGTTCACTTTCACTAGATGTGGCACGTGCCATTGATACTCCTGGACCTTGGTGGAATTTGCCTCGTCCAAGTGATGAAGTGCGCAGAATTTGCGCGCTAAAGCTCAGCAACGATGAGTCGTTCTATCGAGTTGCAGATCGGGCACTACAGATTCACGGTGGCTCCGGGGTGCTGCGAGATACTGACATCAACAAGCTATTTCAAATTGCACGTAACCTACGCATTCCAGGCGGTACTGACGAAGTACAGCGCACTACTATCGCCGAAACTCTCGGCTTACGATTCAACTAGGAGTAACCATGTCAAACAATGAAACTTTGTCACTTGAAATTGGAACATGGGCACAAGGTGTCTCGATTGCCGACGTTCCAAAGCACGTGCAAGATCAGGCGTTACTAAATATTCTTGATGCCGTTGGCATCGCATTTGCATCTACTCACTATGAGTTTGCCACTCGCAGCATTGCTGCAGCTGTGGCTTTGGGTTCAGGTCCACGCGGTGCAATTGCATGTTCCGAGCGGTTCACAGTTCGGGACCAGGCAATGCTTAACGGCATCTTGATTCATGGTCTAGATTTTGACGACACTCACGTTCCTGGTGTAATTCACGCAACAGCAAGTGCGCTTCCAACTGCTATCGCTATCGCGGATGATCGGGAACTCAGCGGCAATGATCTAGTGCTTGGATTCTTAATTGCATTAGAGATTGGCGCCCGAGTCGGTACTGCCGCTAATGGTGGCTTCCATGCCCAAGGTTTCCATCCAACGGGTCTAGCAGGTGCCTTTGGTGCAGCAGCTGCAGCGGCCAAGATGATCGGTCTAGATGCCCATGGGATTGCCAGTGCCCAAGGAATTGTTGGCTCTTTAGCGTCGGGTTCAATGGAATTCCTAGAAACTGGTGCTTGGACTAAGCGCCTGCATCCAGGCTGGGCTGCGGTCTCAGGTATTACTGCCGCAGAACTAGCCAAAGCTAAGTTCGAAGCACCACTTGCAATTTACGAAGGTCGCTTTGGACTTTATGCATCCCACACCCCAGCTGGTCATGATCTGAAGATGGACGCCGTGACCGCAGATTTAGGAACGGCTTGGGAATTGTTGCGGGTAGCAATTAAGCCTTACGCAGCCTGTCACTTCACCCATGCATGCATCGACATAGCAATCGAGCTTGCAACTGAAAACAACCTGACGTCTGCAGATATCGAATCAGTCACCACTATTGTTCCGGCCCAAGTTGTGCCAGTTGTTTGTGAACCAGCTTTAGCGAAACTCACACCTCGAAGTGATTACGATGCGAAGTTCTCCTTGCCATTCATCGTGGCAACTGCGATTACCAAGCGTCGCTTTACCTTGGCTGATTTAGCTGATGACTGCCTAGTTGATCCAGAGCTCTTAGAGTTAGCTGCGAAAGTTTCCTACCAAAATGATCCAAATCCAACATTCCCTAAGTACTTCCACGGTGAAGTTATTATCCAAACTAAGGATGGCCGCACGCTTCGCAAGCGCGAAGACGTTAACCGTGGTGCAGATGAGCGACCACTTGCTGCAAGTGAAGTTGAAGCTAAATTCCGAGACAATGTTGCATTAGTTGCTGGATCTGATGTTTCTGATCGAGTACTTAATGCCGTCATGTCATTGCCAACAACAAAGAATTCTCGAGATTTCGTTGAGGCTTTAAGAATTAAATGACACTTGATGTAACAGGTTTAAGTCTTAGAGATTTAACTTCATGTGGTGGATGCGCTGCTAAGGCAGATGCATCGCTACTGAGGACGCTTCGTTCTGCAGCATACGACCAACAAGGTAACGACACTCTTGTTGGTCTGGCTGCTCCTGACGATGCGGCTGTTACTGCGATCAACGAAACCACTTCATTAATAACTACAGTTGACTTTTTCCCACCAGTTGTTAGCAATCCCTTTGAGTACGGCTATGTCAGCGCCTTGAATTCACTATCTGACATCTACGCCATGGGTGGCTTAGCAAAGACTGCATTGTTAATTTGCGGATTTCCTGAAGTGCTAGCAGATTCAGAAATTGCTGCTTGCGTGTCCGGTGCAGCCCTTGCCTGCAAGGAATCGGGAGTGGAAATCCTCGGAGGTCACACTGTGCGAATTGCTGAACCAATTTTTGGGCTAGCTGCCACTGGATATGTTCACCCGAATGCAATTTGGCGTAAATCGGGAATGCATGATGGTGACTTGTTGATGCTTTCTAAGCCACTAGGTGTTGGCGTATTACTATCCACTCGCCAATCAAGTGACGAGGCGATTGCGCTCGAGCAAATGAAAATTTCTAACCTACGTGCGCGCAATGCGCTAGCTGACTTGGGGCAAGCCGTTCACGCTGTTACTGATGTAACTGGGTTTGGGTTAATCGGTCACCTCAGCGAAATGCTCGGGAACAGTGCCTTGGATGCGCACATTCAGCTACCTACTCAGGCTGTACTACCGAAAGCACTCGAACTTTTCGAAGCTGGAAAAAGAACTTCGGCGGATATTCGTAACCGAACTGCCTTAAATCGGGATGTCTTGGGATTGACTGAAAGCGGCTTCCAAGCAGCGATGTTTGACCCACAGACTAATGGTGGGCTCTTAGCAAGCATTGACCCATCGTTTGAAATTGAACTAGTGGAACGCGGGTTTATCACGATAGGTAAAGTTGTAACTGGCTCGGGGAAAATCGAAATCTTAAGTCACCAATAATAAGCAAAAGGATAAAAAATGCCACGTCCCCTTGAAGGAATCACAGTTCTCTCGCTTGAGCAATTTGGAGCGGGGCCATTTGGCACTGTGCATTTGGCCGATCTTGGAGCGCGCATAATCAAGATTGAAGATCCAGGTTCTGGTGGAGATGTGGGTAGGTACGTACCGCCGTATGCACACGAAGAAGACTCATTATTTTTTGAAGCCTTTAATCGCAATAAAGAGTCAATTTCGCTAGATCTTTCCAGCCCTACAGGCCGGGCAACTTTTGAGGACTTGGTCAAGCAAAGTGATGCTGTGTATTCAAATTTACGTGGTGACGTTCCTGCAAAACTTAAAATTACTTATGACGATCTAAAGCACATAAATCCAGCAATAGTATGTTGCTCGCTCAGTGGATTTGGCATGAGCGGTCCTCGTTCCAAAGAGCCAGGCTATGACTACATGCTGCAAGGCTTAGCTGGCTGGATGTCACTCACCGGAGAACCTGATGGTCCTCCGACAAAGAGCGGACTGTCATTGGTGGACTTCTCAGGTGGTTTCGTTGCCGCGCTGGCACTAGTTAGCGGAATCCATGCCGCCAGGCGTGATGGCATTGGCATGGACTGCGATGTATCGCTGTATGACACTGCGCTTTCCATGACTAGTTATATCGGTGCTTGGCACTTATCGGGTGGGCATGAGCCAATTCGGCATTCACATTCCGCTCACCCATCGCTAGTTCCATTCCAGGTGTTCCAGACTAAGGATTACTGGATTGTTATTGGCTGTGCCAAAGAAAAGTTCTATGAGCGCCTGTGTGAAGTTATTGATCGCCCAGACCTTGCTACTAATCCAGATTTTGCTAACTTCGCTGTTCGTTACGAAAATCGCGATGCCTTAGTTTCACAACTCGAGGAAATCTTTAAGACTCGAACCACTGAAGCTTGGCTATCGGTTTTGATTCCAGCTGGCGTACCTAGTGCCCCAGTGAACACAATCGAACAGGCCTTTAAGGAAGAGCACACCATCGCTCGCGAGATGATTGCGCATAGCGAGCATGAGTATTTTGGCAAGCTGCGCACCCCCGCATCGCCAGTAAACGTTGGACCAAAGCGTCAGACTTACCAGCGAGCTCCAAAACGAGGCGAGCACACCATCTCTGTACTCAAGGAACTTCTAAATCTAAGCGATGAACAAATCAGTGCCCTTGAGGCCACCGGTGCATTTGGCGAAGCCAAGTGAAAGCTTGGGATGGCGTCGCTTATGACGCTTTGCCACTTCCCCACGAACAATGGGGTAAGCGCACGATTGAAGCACTAAAACTCCAACCAACTGAAACGTTACTTGATGCAGGTTGTGGCACTGGGCGTGATGCGCAATTAGCACTAGCGCAACTTCCAAATGGCAACTTGGTTTGCGTTGATCAAAGCACCACCATGCTTGATCAATGCCGAACCAGATTTGGTGATGATTCCCGCGTGCAAATCCTGGAAGGCGATTTAGATCACGTGCTTCCAGTTGAGCCAGCAAGTATCGATGCGATCATGTCGGTGGCCGCTCTTCACTGGCTAACTGATCACAACAATGTTTGGCAACATTTCTACAATGCTTTAAAGCCTGGTGGCCGAATTGCAACTGATTGTGGCGGCTTTGGAAATCTAGCAAAGACTTTGGCTCTAGTGCCACAAATAGATGAAGCAATTAGATTTCCAGATTGGTACTACGCAAATGTTGCAGACACTGAAGGCTTACTCAAAAAAGCTGGATTTGTTGACATAGAAGTAAGCCTGCGCCCCCATCCAACGCCACTTCCGGATAAAGAAACGCTGGCAACTTATTTAAAAACCTTGGTTTTCCGTGACTGGAATGACGATCAGATTTCTAAAATGTCAGATCTACTAACAGACAACACTCTTGATTACGTACGCCTTGAAGTACGGGCCAGCAAGGCTTAAGTGACATAAGTGATCGAAAGTGAGTTGCGGATAAGTGTTTTGTCTAGACGGGCACCAATTGGCCCAAATCCTGCCTCAGAGCCAGCAATTGAGCATGTTGGTGGCTTAACTAGGGTTTTACCGGAACTCGCTGAGTTCGCTCACATTGACTGGACTACATTCACTACTCAAAGCCAATTGGGTTTACCAAAGCACTACTCGTATTCAAAAATTTCTAGCCAAGCTTTCCAGAACAACATAAACATCTTCTTGACTGAAGTAGATAGCCGTGATTTAAATCAAAGTGATTGGTTTTGCACGCATTTCATATGGCCACTGCTACACGATTTATCTATCCCCGAGTTTGACGCCATTGAATTAGATCTAAACTTTGAATCGATTAAAAGTATTTGCCAGGCGATAGCAAACAAATGTGTTGATGTAACCAACGATGGCTATTTAGTAAATGACTTTCAACTTTCACAGGTTCCAATTGCTCTCAAGGATCTGGAACCACAAAAGCCAGTTTCGTTCTTTTTACATACCCCGTGGCCAAAAACAAAGCCAAGTAGCAACTTTGCCCTAAAGATTCTGAAGTTCTTAGCAACTGGCATGACGGCTGCAGATTTCATTGAATTTCAAACTCAAAAAGATTTGCAGGCATTTGAAAGTTTTGTACGTGAGCACCTACCGACTGCAGAAATTGATGCAAAACTCAGAGTCAATCCAGTATCAGTTAATGTCCAGAATTTGCAGGGGCAATCACGGAATTTCTCGCGTCCACTAGATCTTGCCGAAAGTGACATTAGCTACGTGCATATTGCGCGCAGTGACCCAATAAAAAACACTTTGGTCGCAATCAAGTCATTCACCGCATTGGCACATAATTTCAAACATTCTCAGCCCCGAAAGTTCTTGGACTTATTTATAGTGCCATCTCGGCAACAATGGCCCGAGTACCAAGACTTGCTTGCAGACATTATCAAGGGTGTGGCGTCGGGCAACTCACAACTTAGTTCACTTGGTTACACACCGATTCGACTACACATTGGCAATGACTACAGCCAAGCAAGTCTGGCGCTTACTCGCTATGACTATTTAATTGTTTGCTCTGTGGCCGATGGTCTAAATCTGGTTGTAAAGGAAGGTGCGATTTTAAACAACAGAAATGGTGTGATCGTAAGCACATCCGAAGTTGGTGCCATGGCTGAACTGGGGAATTTTTGTGTCGTCGCTGTTGATGCTATGGAATCTGGAGTTACCAAAGCCCTTGTAGCAGCCGCGAAATTAGATAACGAAACACGTAAGAACATGTCAATGGGACTAAAGAATCAGATTCAGGAATTTGATGCTAGCTATTGGGCACAATCTGTTACTACAAACTTCAAGATTTTGGAAAAGGTTTAGCTCTAAGACCCTTCGGCCTGCAAGCTGACGTCAGTAATTCGTACGCCGTTAACATCAACCAAAGTCTGATCTAAATTAAGAAGTGCATACTTTAGGCGATCGATGTCAGCAACGTTTCCTTTATTGCGAGTTCGCACATCAAGCTCGACTGTGACTCGTAAATCTTGGGACTGGCCTAATGGAACTCCGGCAGCCTTCGCCATCTTTTCTGCGACGATCGAGGTGATTTCACCGCGGGCAACCATGGCAGCCAAGCTTGCAGACAATTCGGTCTTCCACTTGTCTGCATCCTTTGGTCCCAAGTAAACCGGTTCGTTGTAGCCAACGTAGTGCGGGCGCCATACAAAGAACGAAGTTAATTCACCAGTCGGTACCAAGGTGAATTCGCGTTCGACCTTTACTCGGCGCGGACCAGGATATGGCATTGGTGTGTTTTGGATTCCAGCACGATGTGGATTCCAACGGTATTCGCGCTTAACAAATCCAACGGTGTGAGGACTCCACACAAATGTGGCGTTTTGCTTTTCATACTGAACCGGAGGTGGCGCTGGTGCTGGCCATTCAACTTCAGTCTTGTAACCAATCTTGTGTGGTGACCAGGTGTAGTTACGCGTGACATGCAGGTAAGGACCCTTTAGGCCGTTCATGTGAGGACTCCAAACGAATCCTCGCTTGATGCCACCGCCCTTGCGAGTACCCAAGTAACTAAGTTCAACAATTTTTTCTGGAGTCAATTCGCGACCAGTTAATTCGGCAACCACTTTGCCATCGGCAAAAATCAAAACGCGATTACAAATGTTTGCCAAGTCTTCATGTTCGGCTGAAGCAACAATCACGCCAGAACCAGCTCGAGCAGCATCAGCAATCTTGCCGAAAATCGCTGCCTTACTTCCCACGTCCACACCTTGGGTTGGTTCATGTAAAAGCAAAACATCTGGCTTAATTTGAATCCACTTTGCCAGCAACGCTTTTTGCTGATTTCCACCCGAAAGTTTGCGAAGCTCAATTCCTGGGACTGGTGGCTTAACATCAAAGCGACGAAGTAACTCGCCAACGTCTTTCTTCAGCTTGTTGCGACGCAGACGGCCGGCTGTGAAGTACTTACCAAGAACTGGCATACCCACGTTGTCAGTAAGGGTGGCAAGTAAAACACCGCTGGCTCCAGTTCTGTCGCCTGGCAGCAGGGCAACACCTTCATTGACGGCCTTACGCGGGGTCAATTCTTCTTTTTCAAACTTCTTGTTCTTGATCGTTATAGTTCCATCACTATGTTCCAGGGCGCCAAATAGCGCATATGGAACTTGGTCATGCCCTGCGCCCATGAGCCCTGTCATACCGAGCACTTCACCGCGTCGAAGTTTGATGTTTAGCTTTGGAATCGAGCCAGCTGCCATGTTCTTGGTTTGCAGCACAATCTCTTTAGAAGGTGATGGAATGTGATCGGGGTAGAACGCATTCATTGATTGGCCCAGAATCATGGCTACTAAATCTGATTCTTTGGTTTCCCGAGTATTTACGGTGGCAACTTTTCGACCATCGCGCAGTACTGAAATTCGGTCGGTTAAGTTAAGAATTTCATCGGTACGGTGACTGATGAAAACCACACCAGTTCCCTGTCGAGTCACTTTCTTTACAGCGTCAAATAGTTTGTCTACAGATTCACTTGGTAGGTAGGCAGTAGGTTCGTCCAGAACTAATACGTGACCTTCTGGATTAGTAGCAATTTCACGAATTGCGCGAGCAATCGCAACGATCGCACGGTCCACTGGTGGTAACGCACCAACTGGTGTTAGTGGATCCCACTTCAAACCAAATTGCGAAAGCTGATAGGCAACGGAACTTTTTTCATCAGCCCATGGAATCTTGGAAAGGCCTCGGCGACGCCAAGTGCCCAGACGCAAGTTTTCCAAAATACTAAATGCCGGGACTAGACCCAAGTCTTGGTGAACGAACACCATTCCAAGTTGGGCAGCATCGCTGCCGCGAAGTGGAAGTTCAACATCTTCCCCGCGTAGCTTTAACTTTGTGCCGCGGTCTGGCTCATGAAAACCACTTAAAACTTTAATAAGTGTGGATTTACCAGATCCGTTACGGCCAACTAAGCCATGGATCTCACCTGGGCGAACATCGAAATCTACCCCAGATAGCGCTTTGGTAGGTCCAAAAGTCTTGGACAGATTAGTGAACTCAAGGACTGGGCTAATGCCACTGTCTTCGGTCACGTTAATCTCCTGCGAAATTGTCATATTGAAAATTGGTCTATCTATAAAGAGTGTGACTGGTTGAAGTTATTTCTAACTTCAACCAGTCACAACTACTTAGTTACTAGCTAGCAGTCCAGTACTTTGCGAACTCAGCTGCAAAGTCAATTCCGTACCAGTTGACGGAATTTTCTACTGTTGTGTCGATGGATGCAATGTTGGATTCATCGAATACCTTGCAACCAATGCCGTAGTTGTCAGGAACTGCGTTACCTGTCAACAGGCGAAGGCCTGCATCAACTGCGGCGTATGAGAACCAGTCATTTGGACAACCAACATCCATCTTGACTGAACCGGTACCGATACCAGCTGCAACGGCAGGAGTCATGTTGAATGACGACTGAATTGCGGCAGAACCTGCAGCGTCAAGACCAGCGCCAGTAGCGAAGGACATGCCGTCGTAGATTGGCATCAAGTGAGTGATAGTTGCATCTGCTGTTACAGTATTCTTTGCAACGCCATCTAGGACGCCATCGAACCAAGATGCAAGTGGTGCATCCAGGTAAGTAACCTTGGCATCTGCGCAATTTTCAGCAACACGTGCCTTGATGGTGTCGATCATGATTGGGCTGGAGGCTTGGCCTTCAGAACCCCAAACAACAGCGTTACCAGCACCAGCACCAGTTACACAGAACCAGTCAGCCATAAGGCTGGCAGCAAGTGTGTAATCGAATGATGGGTCAGCAGCAATACCGTCAGCAACTGCAACACCTGGAGCAGCAGTCTGGTTGGTTGTCATTACAGGAATGTCACCCAAGTCAGTTATCGGAATAAGTGCAGCTGGAACTGCGTTTGTGATGATCAAGTCAACTTTGTCAGTAACAGCCTGAGCAAAGAACTTAGGTAGTGGATCAATTACGCCTTGAGCATCACTTGTCTGTGTGACAGTAACGCCCTGTGACTCAAGGCCAGCCTTGATTGTGTCGGTCCACTGCTTCAATACTGGAATCTGGTCGTTGATCGAAATCATCGCAACCTTCTTGCCAGATGCAGCCGTTGCGTCAAACGCATCGCCTGGGTAAGCAAATGTTAAGGATGCCGCAAGTGCGGCATCGTATGCTGCCTTTGCTGTTGCCAAACCATCTACTGCCGCAGGTGCGCTAGCAGCCTCGGTAGGTGCTGCTTCTTCAGACGAGCTCGAGCAACCGCTCAAAACTAGTCCAGCAGCAAGTGCGGCGGCCACAAAGCCGTAACGCATTTTCTTTTGTGCTTGCATTAGACGTACCTTTCCCGTTGTTTTGATTCAGTCACTCGACCGCGACCGAAGGTTGGATGCCACCGTGGCTACGAGCACGCCAATAACAAGCGCGAGTCCGTAGAACACATCTGTAATCCA
>CAESAD010000010.1_pt1 | contig 57193 bp, 55 predicted proteins | sample 7263541 | NCBI WGS metagenome assembly CAESAD01 (sample SAMEA6814110, study PRJEB35770) | freshwater metagenome | biome: Freshwater; feature: Freshwater reservoir; material: water | place: Czech Republic | collected 2017-07-26 | depth 30m m
AATGCGTTGATACCAATCGAAAGTCCGCTAGCTGCCTTTGCGCCACCAACTGAGTTTGGATCCAAGCCCTTAGAGATTGCATCCATTCGAGCTTCCATGTTGACGGTTGCTGTATTGACTAGAACCGCAGTTACGTCTGCGACTAGGCCACGGCCGTAGTTTGCTGCCGCACCCGAAATTGTTAGGTCCATCGAAAGATCGACCTTGGTTCCACCTGGAATCTGATTCAAAGAAGCAGTTAGTAGAACTGACGCAGCGCCACGACCCTTCTTGTCAGAACCGGAAGCGTCAAGAACCAAGATGCGCTTTGCGTTATCGCGGCTCTTTACTTCAGCAACACCATCGAATTCCAGCTTTACTGGACCAGCAGAAACTACTACTCCACCTTCGTACTTGTCCTTGGTTACTTCCTTGGACAAGTTTGCACCTGGAATGGATGCTGCTACCTGTGGAATGTCATCGAAAAACTTCCACACTGCGTCAATTGGTTGCTTCACTTCAAATGATTGCGAGATCAGCATGATGCCTCCTTTAGGCCCGAGTTTGCATTAACTGTTTTCACGATTAGTCGCCCATCTTTACAGGTGGCATACCGCTGATGTCTTTACCAGTTGTCAGTGCTTCGTAGACACGGTTAGGCATCATTGGCATGTCGATGTTACGAACACCTAGGTGACCCAGTGCATCTACAACGGCGTTAACGAAAGCAGCTGGACCGGCAACGGTTGCGCATTCGCCAACACCCTTGGCACCAATTGGGTGATGCGGACAAGGTGTAACCACTTCGTGAAGCTCGAAGCCTGGAGTTTCCCAAGCTGTTGGCAACAAGTAGTCCATGTAGTTGGAGCCGATGCAGTTACCTTCGTCATCGTAAGTCTGGTACTGCATGCTTGCCATTGCGTAAGCCTCAGTTAGACCACCCATGATTTGTCCTTCGACAACCATTGGGTTGATACGAACGCCACAGTCATCGACTGCAACAACCTTTAGAACATCCCATACGCCAGTTTCAGCATCTACTTCAACCTTTACGAAGTAGGCGGCAAACGGCCAAGTTAAGTTCGGTGGATCGTAGTAAGCGTTGTTCTCTAAGCCTGGCTCCATACCATCTGGCATGTTGCTGTAAGCAGCAAGTGCACAATCCTGAATCGTTACGCCACGCTCTTTGTTTGAGCGAACGTAGAAGCGACCCAACTCCCACTCGATATCTTCTTCAGATACTTCGAGTAAGTGAGCTGCAATCTTGCGTGCCTTGGCACGAATCTTGCGAGCAACCATTGCAACTGCAGCGCCGGCAACTGGAGTACTACGTGATGCATAAGTTCCCATACCAAACGGTGCGGTATCGGTATCGCCTTCTTCGACTGTTACGTCATCAGCTGGAATACCTAGTTCGTGAGCGACAATCTGTGCCCAAGTTGTTTGGTGACCCTGACCTTGGTTCATGGCGCCGGTACGCAAGATTGCCTTACCGGTCATGTGAACGCGAAGTTCAGCGGAGTCAAACATCTTGATACCGAGGATGTCGTATTCACGACTGTTGCCTGCGCCCAAAGGCTCAGTCATCGTCGAGATTCCGATACCTAGCAACTTGCCACGAGAACGAGCTTCGGCTTGTTCTGCCTTGTAGTTGTCATAACCAATTGCCTTCATGCCTATGTCTAGGCACTTACCGTACTGACCCGAGTCGGTTAGGAAACCGAAGGCAGTGCGGTAAGGGAACATGTCATCTTTGACCAAGTTCATGCGGCGGAACTCAGCTTGATCCATTCCTAGATCATTAGCTGCCGCGTGAACCATGCGCTCTTGGAAGAACATGGCTTCGGTTACTCGGAATGAGCAACGGTATGCAACGCCACCTGGTGCTTTGTTGGTGTAGTAACCAACAGATTCAAGGTGAGCAGCTGGCACGTCGTAGCAAGCAAATGCAGAGTGCATCAGACCAATCTTGAACTTGGAAGGCTGAGCATCTGCGTAGAAAGCGCCGTGATCTGAGATCGTCTTCATGCGCATACCTAGCATCTTGCCGTCCTTGCGAAGCGCCATTTCACCCTGAAGGTAAACGTCGCGACCAAAGCCAGTTGAGATCAAGTTTCCGGTCTTATCTTCAATCCACTTAACTGGAACTTCAGTCAAGATCGAAGCCAAGATCGAGATTACATAACCTGGGTAAATCGGCACCTTGTTACCAAAGCCACCACCCAAGTCTGGTGAAACGATGCGGATCATGTGTTCTGGAAGTTCCGCAACCATTGCTACCGCAGCGCGCACAATGTGCGGAGCCTGGGAAGTCATGTAAACGGTTAGCTTGCCAGTTGCGCGGTTGAAGTCTGCGATCGAACCACAGGTTTCCATTGGAGATGGATGTGAACGTGGGTAGTGCAATTCCATCTTGGAAATAACATCTGCCTCAGCGAAAGCCTTGTCAGTTGCAGCCTTGTCGCCAATTTCCCAATCGAAGATCTTGTTTCCTGGCTGGTTTTCCTTATCGTCGCGAATTACTTCGGATCCGGATTCCATTGCCTGGAATGGGTTAACGATTACTGGAAGTTGTTCATACTCAACAACGATTGCCTGACAGGCATCTTTTGCGATGTATGGATCATCAGCAATAACTGCGGCAACTTCTTGACCCTGGAAACGGACCTTGTCAGTTGCTAGTACTGCTTGAGTGTCATAAGACAGTGTCGGCATCCAGGCAAGGTTACGAGCTGCCATCATTTCGCCAGTTAGAACTAAGCGAACACCTGGAATGTCGTAGGCCTTGCTGACATCGATTGACTTGATGCGAGCGTGAGCTACTGGACTACGAAGTAGTTCCATGTGAAGCATGCCCGGCAACACGATGTCATCGACATAGTTACCTTTTCCGCGGATGAAGCGGTTGTCTTCGACGCGACGACGACTAGCGCCTAGTCCGCCAATTTTGATTTCATCTAATGCCATGACTAAATCCCCAACCTAATTTGATTCCGCGCGCATTTTTTCTGCGGCCCAGAGAACTGACTTAACGATATTTTGGTAGCCCGTGCAGCGGCATAGGTTGCCGGAAAGTGCCCAGCGAACTTCATCCTCTGTTGGATTGTCGTTCTTATCTAGAAGCGCCTTGGCTGCAAGCATCATTCCTGGAGTACAGAAACCACAGTGTAGACCGTGCTCTTCTTTGAAGCCTTCTTGAATTGGATGAAGTTCGCTTGCTGATGCAAGTCCTTCAACTGTTTCAAGACTGTGACCATCGGCCTGGACCGCAAGCATGGTGCAGGACTTGATTGGACGGCCATCAAACAAGATGGTGCAAGCACCACAGTTTGAAGTGTCGCAACCAGTGTGGGTGCCGGTTAGCTTAAGGCCTTGACGTAACAGGTGAGCAAGTAGCAAGCGTGGCTCAACATCGACTGTGCGATCATCACCATTGACCTTGATTGTTACGCGCCTAGTTGGAACACCTGCTCCGGGTGCTGCTTGTACTTCGTCATACAGACTTGTCATTATCAGGCTGCTTTCTGTGATGTGTTTAGAAGTCCAGTAAGAATTCGTTCTACGAAAGTCTTAACAATCTGGCGCTTGTAGTCGGCAGATCCCCGATGATCTGTACGTGGTTCTGCAACAGCAGCAACTGCTGCTGCAACGGAAGCAATGTTTTCAGCGGTTAGCTTCTTGCCAACAAGTGCTGAAGCTGCCGCGTTTGCATTGATAGTGCGACCACCAACACCAGCAAGAGCAATACCTGCGTATGCAACAGTGTCGCCCTTCATGTCTAGTGAGACTGCAACTGATGCAGTTGCGAAGTCACCAACGCGACGCTCAAGCTTTAGGTAATTGCCAACTCGCACACCCTTTGGTGCTGGGATAACTGCTTCGATTGCAATTTCGTTGAACGCAAGTGTGTTTTGGAATGGACCAATTACAAAGTCAGCGATTGGAATATCGCGCTTACCCTTTGGACCCTGGGCAACAATATGGCCACCCAATGCAGTCATTGTGGCGGCCCAGTCTCCTTGTGGATCTGCGTGACACACAGAGCCCACGAAAGTTCCTCGCGTACGCACGATTGGATCTGCAACTAGTGGAGCTGCAGCTGCAATTGTTGGAATGGCTTTAGCGATAGCAGGGTTGTCTTCAAGTTCTTCGTGACGACACAATGCGCCAATGTGAACAGTGCCATCTGCATCGACACGGTTGTAATGAAGAGCTTCGATGCCGTTGATGTCGATCAGCATTTCTGGGGCTGCAAAGCGAAGGCGCATCATTGGCACCAAGCTTTGTCCACCTGCTAATACCTTTGCTTCACCACCGTGAGCATCAAGAAGCGCTACGGCTTCTTCGACAGTCTTTGGTAATTCATATCCAAAGCGGGAGGGATACATTTGTTTCCTTTCGGTGACTTAAGTTAAGTCAGAGAGTTTTAAAGCTAAAAAATTTACTTGTTGTCGCGAACAGCAACAGGCATGTCGCTTGCATCTGGATCTGGGCGCACGTCTTGATGTGGTGGCCATGGTCCTTGCACTGGCTGGCTGGCAACTTTTAAGAACTCAGTGATCTGTGGCCAAGCCCAGATAGTTGGGCTCTTGCCGGTCTTTGGCGCATTTTCGATCAATGCGTAGAAGCGCGGATTGCCGCGTTCTTGACCTGTGGATTCAACTGCCATTTTTAAGGCTCCCCTATTCATTCCAATGAAGGTGTGGGGTCGAACTTAACACCGTAATGGGCCCGTCGCAATAAGAAAGGCGAAATAGTTATCGGTGGCGAAATTGTCGAAATATCTCAAAATGTGAACAAATTGAAGAGGATTGCCTAGTTACTCTTTAGTACGGAAATTGCCTGGGCAATTACCGAAATTGCGATTTCAGCAGGTGAAGAAGCGCCAATATCAATTCCAGCGGGCCCGTGGACTCGGGATAAGTCGGTTACTTCTTGGTAGGCAAGCCAATCTGCGCGATCCTGTTGCTTTTGTGTTGAACCTAAAGCGCCTATATATCCCGCATCTCCCTCAAGGGCTGCCCCTAGATTTCGACTCGAAACCTCTACTTCATGGCCCATGATTACTGCGGCATCAAGAGGTGAGAGCGAGGCAAGCAAGCCAATAGCTAGGTCGTTACGCATTACTACTGAGACATTCCAACCAAGCGTGGTGCCCAAGTTGGCAATAGCTTCAGCAACTGGGCCCTGGCCAGCAACAACTAGCCGAGTTACTGGGAAAAGCACGGAAATTACTCGATCAGGGTGGATTTCATAGGCCGTAGCCCCTTTTGCAAATAATTCAGAAGTTTCAGGGTCCGCGGTAGCGATCGATGACTCATCGAATACATCGACTCGAGTAACTTCGTCTTGGTCCAAATGGGCAACGATTGCGACCGGAATCCGGTCAATCATGGCGGGCCAGGTGTCAGGATCGAAGTGATCTGCCGGAATAACAAGGAATTGTGCGTTTGTGCCCGTTGGGATGCCCGAGATCGTGGCTTCAAACTCATTTACTGTGACATTTAGTAGCCGGCCAGTTGGAAGTTTGCGATTTGAGTAGTCAGACATCACGCCATCAAATGCGCCATCGAAGATCTTGCCAATTCGGCCGCCGCCAGGAGTGAGCGCCAAGGCATGCACTCCGTTATTAGGCGAAACCAACCAGGCAATCTCAGCGCGGGTCTTGGACCTTACGCAGGCGTTAACACTTAAGGCGATGTCATACATGGTGAAAGTATAGATGTCCTTTGAACAAGTTGGTCGAGTGAATATGTTTAAGGACGGTGCGGCATGATCGCGTCAACTGGGATGTGACCAAAGCGTCCCTTTTGATAATCCTCCATGGCCTGCATCACTTCTTCTTTAGTGCTCATCACAAACGGTCCGTATTGGAAGACCTGTTCGCGAAGTGCGACGCCACCGATTAGGAAAATGTCTAGGCCATCATGGCGCGATTCTTGAATTTGATTCGCCTGAATTGAAATGAAATCACCATTTACCAAAACTGCCATCTGGCCAGTTTGGATTGGATTGTTAGCAGGTCCTACTGTTCCAGAGCCACTAAGTACATATGCCAAAGCATTGAAATCGCTGCGCCATGGAATTTCTGCGCGCGCACCTGGCGCAATCGTCACGTGAGTAATTGTGATCGGGGTGTGTGAAATTCCAGGACCGGAATGATCTTCGATCTGTCCGGCAAGTACGCGGATCAATGCGCCACCATCTTGAGTCGTAACCATTGCGGAGTCTTGACCTTGCAAGTCTTGGTAGGCAGGCTGAATTCGCTTCTTTTCTTTTGGCAAGTTAATCCAAAGCTGTACGCCGTGGAATGTACCGCCAGACATAACTAAATCTTCTGGTGGAGTTTCAATGTGCAAGATGCCGTCGCCGGCAGTCATGTACTGAGTGCCACCTTCTTTGATAGTGCCACCACCACCGTGTGAATCTTGATGCAGGAAGCGACCGTCCATTAAGTAAGTGAAAGTTTCAAAACCGCGATGTGGATGCCAAGGTGTTCCCTTTGGTTCACCCGGTAAGTATTCAACTTCGCCCATTTGATCCATGTGAATGAATGGATCAAGGTCTGCATTAGGAATTCCAGCAAAAGCGCGTCGCACTGGGAAGCCTTCGCCTTCATATGCCTGCGGTGCATTAGTGATCATCTTTACTGAACGTGGCTGCGCGCCAGGGGCAACAAAAACTCTGGGCAAAGTCAGGGTGTCTGCGGTAATAGCTGGCATAGCGATCTCCTAAGGCTTAGTTGAATGTTCAACTAAGCCAATTCTAGGCACGGGATTGGAAAAACGCAACCGCTTAGAGCGACGAAAATCGATAACCTAAAGCCCTAGAACTACTGCAGTAGGAGTCTCAATGGAGCCAATCGTTCGTCGTTTATCCGAAGGTGACTGGTCCGGTTGGCCAGACGATCAAGTTGCTGCGCGCGGCAAAGTGACCTGGAAAGCGCTGCAAGGCGTCAATGATGACGAAGAAACCGACATGGTTCTGGGCGTAGCTCGGGTGTTCAAAGATGAATCCCTTGAAGCGCATCGCCATCTGCAGCCGGAGACTTACTACGTACTTAGTGGCAAAGGCAAAGTAACTATTGAACACGTGGAATACGACGTGGAAGCAGACACCATGGTTTACATCCCAGGCGATGCTTTGCATCAAATAAATAATTACGGCGACGAACCGCTTCGAATTCTTTACTTATTTGCCACGCCACATTTCGCGGACGTTATTTACAAGTTTTAGTTAGCTTAAGCAGCGTAGTCAGGCTGGGTGCGATCGAGCATTCGCTTTAGCGCCGCAAAATGCAAATCAATTCGGCTGTACCCATCAAGATGCGTTGAATCTTTGAATTGCTCAACGGTCATGTCCACGATATCTTTTGGAACTTCTCGAATTGACTGACCAGTTGATTGCGCCAAAACCTGAACTTCAGCAGTGCGCTCAAAGAAATACAGATGATGGAATGCTTCGGCAACCGTTGCACCCGTGGTCACAATGCCGTGATTGCGAAGTAACAGGATGGTTTTATCCCCTAGCGCGCGAGTCATGCGCTCACCTTCGGATCGATCTAGTGCAAGTCCGTTGTAATCGCAGTCGTAGAAAACATCATCGCGATATCCAAGTGCGTTTTGGCTAGCCATAACTAGATCTGGCTCATCTAACATTGCTAACGCTGTGGCATAAGGCATGTGGGTGTGTAGAACAGCGCGAAGCTTTCGAGCACTGCCATGCATTGGCGCGTGAATAAAGAATGCAGTTTCTTCGACTAGGCCGCTACCTTCATAAACGGTGCCATCCAAGTCAACAATCATGAAATCACTGGCTTGCATTTCTGACCAGTGCAAACCAAATGGCGCCAGGAAGAATCGATCTTCGTAGCCTGGAACTAACAAAGTGAAGTGATTGTCGATACCTTCATGGAACCCATAAAAAACTGCTAATCGATGAGCCGCAGCTAAATCAATGCGGGCCTGGCGAATTGGATCTGGATCAACCCGCAACATTTCATCTGGTGAAGTTAGCGACATGGCTTAACCCTTCTTGTCCGTAACGTTTAATGCCATAAGTGACATGATCTCGTAAGCCAAAGTTGCAGCAGCAAGCGATGTGATTTCCGCATGGTCATAAGCTGGAGCCACTTCAACGATGTCGGCGCCAATCATTTGTTCTCTTGGCATTCCGCGAACCATATTTAGTAGTTCACGTGAAGTGAACCCACCCATTTCCGGAGTTCCAGTGCCTGGGGCAAATGCTGGATCAAGTACATCTATATCAATAGATAGGTACATCGGGCTATCCCCGACGCGCTTACGAGCAAGACCGATAACTTCGGCAACTCCCATACGATCAAAATCAGATGCCCGAACCGTTGAGAATCCAAACTTCTTGTCATTCACCAAATCTTGTTGGTCGTAAAGTGGTCCGCGAATACCAACGTGAAGTGATTTGTCTTCGATTAATAAGCCTTCTTCGAATGCCCGACGCATAAATGTGCCGTGAGTGCGGTCTGCACCAAAGTAGCTGTCCCAGGTATCAAGATGGGAATCAAAGTGAATCATTGCAATTGGGCCATGGACTTTAACTAATGCACGAAGCAAGCCAAGTGTGACGGTGTGATCGCCACCAAGTGTTACTAGCTTGCGACTATCACTGACTAATTCACTGGCACCGTCATCGATTTGCTTAAGTGCACTATCTATATCAAATGGATTGCAAGGAATGTCGCCTGCATCAACGGCTTGAATCGTTCGAAACGGGGCAACTTGTAAATCTGGATGATATGCCGGACGTAAGTGTCGTGATGCCTGACGAATTGCCATTGGGCCAAAGCGAGCACCTGGACGATACGAGACGCCACCATCAAATGGTGCGCCAAGTATTGCTACGTCGTAATCAGAAACCTGATCAATACGCGGCAGCCGCGAGAATGTTGACTCGCCAGCAAAGCGCGGAACTTTTGTTCCTTCTACTGGACCAATGATGTCTTCCGGATTCATGACAGCTACCTAACTGATTTAAAAATTATTTGAAACGACGGATAACGAACATTTTGCGGATTGGCTCGTGCACAACCCAAGTTCCGCGCCAGCCTTCTGGCGTGACGATAGTTGAATCAACCTTTAGCTCAACTACAGTTCCGTCTTCGCCAGTGATTGTTGCTGATCCTGAGAGGATCTGTGCGATTTCGTCATAACCATCGCGATGCACAATGAAAGTTCCTGGTGAACATTCCCAAATACCAGTTTCAACTGCTTCATCCGGCGAGATCCATGCCATTAGGACTGATTCCATTTGTCCGTCAATACTGTTTGGTTTAGCCACAGCTTCCGGAACTGAAATAGTGCTTCCACTAAGTACGGTGATTGTTGGCTCTACGCGCTCTGACATTTTGGTGCCCTTTCGATCTGGCGATACGTATTTGTACAAGTGTAGAGCCGCCCGTTTCTGGATTTTGCAAGACTAGGGTCTGGATTGTCAATTACTAAGGCAGAATTGAGTTCGTGAACAATCCGCCAGTAGCTAATGCCATGGGACGGCAAGTGATTGCTGCTAGCTCATCTTTGCTTGCTGGAGTTTGGATCGTTGCACTGTCGTCTATTCCTAGCGCTCAAAGTTATCGTGACCAATTAGCCTCCGGAGTGGAAGCAAGCAAGATAGTTACTGCTTATGACGCCATGACGGTAATAGTTCCAATCACCATGATTGGTGCCTGGATAATCTCAAGTCGCTGGCTCAGACAATTGCACGATGCTGCAACAGCAAGTAGTCCAATTGCAATCCGCAGAAATCGGACATGGGTATTTTGGAGTTGGATAGTTCCAGTTGTGTCGCTTTGGTTCCCAAAAAATCTAATTGAAGATCTACTGAAAGCTAATGGCAGTGATGAAGCAAAATCTTTAATTGGCAGAGACACTATGACTTGGTGGCTTACTTGGGTTGGCTTTGCACTTGTTAACAACATTTCAATTGTTGCGGCTTTTGATGCATCTAGTGATTACGTGCCAATCCGACCCGAACTCGAAATTGCTGCTGCTTGCCTATTGACCGGTTCCTATTTAGTATGGATACGAATTATCCGTGTACTTGGTGACTGAGTAGATAAATGTCAACGGAAGTTATTGAGACTAAACGGTTAGATCTGTATTTAATTCCAATAGCGGAATTAATTATGTTGCATGAAGATCCCGATAATCCGGTTCTGTTGACCGATCGAGAATTTAGCAACCCATGGAAAGAACTAACTCACGAACATTCTGGACCGTTGCGTTGGCGCGTGCCACAAGTTAAAGCAGATCCAAGCACCAATGTTTGGTTCATTCGCTGGATCGTACTTCGTGAGACCAAACAAGTAGTTGGCTCGATTAGTTTTCATGCCCCACCAGATGAAGTTGGCATGATCGAAATCGGATTTGGAATTTGTGAGCCATGCCGAAATAACGGATATGGCAAAGAGGCATTGCTTGGGATGTGGACTTGGGTGATTGACCAGCCAGGTGTGCAAACCCTTCGCTACACCGTTAGTGCCTCAAATGGCCCGTCCATGTCGATCATCAACTCACTTGGCTTTGAACATGTGGGTCAACAAATTGATGAAGAAGATGGGCCGGAAGAAATTTTTGAAATGTCAGCCGACGAATTCCGATCACGCTTGGTAAACGGTTTCTCCCCCAACAACAGTGCGTAAGACTGGCAAATCAATCACGTCATTTGGATTGACCTTTGATGGATCTTCTTGCCACATAACTAAATCCGCTTTCATGCCGGGTGCCAGCATGCCGCGTTCGTTATCTGCGCCAACAGCAATCGCAGCATTACGGGTGTAACCGGTCAAAGTTTCAGCGCCAGTTAATGCGCGAGTCTTGCCAACGGGCTGGTCATAGGCAACATCGTGCGCTCTGCGCTTTTGAGCTGCGAACATTCCCATACGCGGATCAAACGGTGCAACTGGCCAATCTGAGCCCAGTACAACCAAAGCGCCAGTGCTCATGATGTCGCCGGAGCGCCAACCGTGACTGCATTGAGTTGCATCAAGACGCTGGGACCAAGGGTCGCTTAAGTCATATTCAAGCCATCGCACATGGACTGGTTGCATTGAGGCAGTAACTCGCAATGGCTTAAACCGAGAAACCGTGTGATCCGGGGAAGTCTCGATGTGTTCGATGCGATGACGACCATTTGATCCACCTGGCAGTCCTTCGTAAACATCTAGGACTTCGCGAACGGCGCGATCGCCAATCGCATGAGTGGCTATTCGGAATCCAGCATCATGAAAGTCGCGAGCTCGCTTGTGATACAAACCAAGTTCTGGCCACATTGGCTCAGTGCCGGCGCCTTGCGAATCTGGATGTTCCAACCAAGCCGTTCCAGTATCGATAACACCGTCGAGCATGAACTTCACACCATCGGCCTGCCAGCGCTTACCTTTTAAGTTTTTGGTTTGCATCATGGCTTCAACTTCTTCGACCGTTGTATATGGGTAAACGAAGTGATGTAACAGGATGCGTAACTTTAAGTCTGACTGTTCTTCAAGTTCGCGCATAACGCCAACTGTTTCAACGTTGCCATCCATGAGGTGTACTTCAGTAATTCCAACGGCATTTTGTCGACGAATCGCTTCGGCATACCAATCCATGCGATCAGATTTTGTTGCTACTGGTACGTGCTTTAGCACAATTTGCATAGCAGCCATCTCTTGCAGCTCGCCGGTTGGCTTTTCGTTTTCATCAACGACTACAACTGAGTTGTCTGCAACTCGCATTGGACCAGTTAACCCAGCAATTCTCATGGCTTCGGCATTTACCATTCCGGTGTGAACGTCAAGGGTGTATAAAAACATTGGGCCATCGCCAGCGGCGTCATCAAGTAACGAGTGGTGGTACTTGCCACCGATTGCCGAGTACTCAAGGGCAAAACCCATTAACCAGTTACCAGGGCCAATGCGTTTACGCTCTGCTGCAATTGCGGCGCGCAAGTCTGTCAGGTTGGCTACGCGATCAAGATCTAAACCTTGAGCAAACTCTGCGCCATGAAATAAGTGTTGGTGCCCATCGACGATTCCAGGCGTGATTGCTGCGCCGTGGGCATCAATAGTTTGGGTATTGCCATCACAGGCCTCACGCACTTGGTCATCTGAGCCAACGGCAACAATCTGGTCGCCATCCCAGGCAATGGCGGCGGCTTGTGGCGCAGTTGGATCTTGAGTATTAATTCGGGCATTAAAGATTGCATGCTGGGCTGCCACTGGCGTACTCCTGAATTTGGGATGTATCGCAACCTTAATCCAAGCGCCAAGTAGATTAGGGGTATGACTGTACATATCGGAGCCAACAAAGGCGACATTGCTGAAACTATCCTGCTACCTGGTGACCCATTACGCGCTAAATGGGTAGCAGAAAACATGTTGGAAAATGCAGTTCAGTACAACAACGTTCGAAACATGTTTGGCTACACCGGTACCTACAAAGGTAACCGAGTTTCAGTTCAAGGCACCGGAATGGGTATTCCATCGATTTCGATTTATGTCACGGAACTATTTAAAGATTTTGACGTACAAACTGCAATTCGCATTGGAACTTGTGGTGGCCTAGGTAAAACTCAGCTGCGTGATGTCATCATCGGCATGGCAGCTTCTTCGGATTCAGGAACTAACCGACGCGCAACTGGCGGACTGGATTTTGCTCCGATCGCAGACTATGGCTTATTGAAAGCAGCTGTGGATGCGGCGCAAGCTCATGGCGTTACTTACCACGTAGGCGGCATTGCTTCGATGGATTTGTTTTATGACGACAGCAACGCGCTAGATGTTCTCGAAGCTCATGGCGTACTTGGCGTGGAAATGGAAGCAAGTGGGCTTTACACAATTGCAGCTAAGTATGGCCGTCGCGCGCTAGCGATCTGCACAGTAAGTGACATGATCCGGACGCACGAAAAAACTTCCTCGAAAGAGCGTGAAACTGGATTTAAAGCAATGGTTGAAGTTGCGTTGGAAGCTGCGTTTGCCTAACGGCTGACGAATTCGTCGAATTGCGCTTTTGTTCCATTAAATACATTTAAGTCAGTGCTACTCGATGGCACCGCTGTAACTTTGCCATCTGCAGTGAATTGCCAGATCGTCCAGTTGTTATTCCAGATTCGAGTTTCCTTGGGATCTGTTCCTAACTTTGGTCCCCACTTGGCTAACCAAAGTGGGTAACGGGAAAGATCACTTGCATCGGCGTCTTCTAACCTTTGGATAAATGTGCCATTGGCATAAATCATCGGGGTTCGCCCGGTCAAACTTTCAACTTCCGCTAAAAATGCTTTGGTCCAGTTGGCAAGGCGATTAATGGTCCAACCGCAAGGCAACTCCTCCAAATCTAGTGTTAACGGCAAGTCTCCAATTTTCGCTCCGCCCGACTGCTCCACTGCTTGCTTGGCCTGCAGCTTGGCATCTTTAACAGTGTTTAGATCCAGACTTCCCGGCCGCGCATAGTGATAGGCGCCAACAATCAAACCTTGGGCCTTAGCGGCTTCGCTATCAATGGGAAACCACTTCTTCGCATTGCTATTTCCGCGAGTGCCGCCATCAGAAGCCTTGATGATTACGAAAGAAAGGTCATATTCGGTTTTAAGTTTTGCAAAATCTATTGTCTGGTCACCAGGGTGTTGCCAAACGGAAATGTCGATTCCTTTAACTGCCTGAGTGAGACCCTGTGCTTTCCAGGATTTGGCATTCGGCTTATAGACTCCTGGCTTTCCCTTGGGGTAGCTGCAGGATCGGTACTTATTTGCAACAACTTCAGAAGCGAAGCTTGTGGGTGCCGAAACGGGAAGTGAGCACATTAGTAGCCCTATTAAAATTCCCACCGTTCGACGCATTTATTCATCATAAGTTGCCAATTTGGACCACATATTGAATTAGCACCTAGAAATTGACCAAGATTCGCACAAATCGGATTCTCTATTGGCCTTTGTCCGGTCAATGTCCGATTTTTCTCAGTTACGATTGATCTATAAGCGGGGGAATTGATTAATGCGGAGTGCGATGTTTACTGGCAAGCGGCGTGTGTTTACCGCACTGTTGGCTGTAGCAATGACGGCCACAGTGGTAACGGAAACCGTAAAATCCCCTGCCATGGCTAAGTCAGCCAGCAATGCCAGTGCCGCGAACTTGGTCCGAACTGGACCATATGGGCCAGTGTGTACGGACCCAAGTGCGACGACGATCAAACTCATCAATTCTGGTGTTGCTAAGACTTACTCCATAGCAGCACTCACTCTCTGCAACCCAGCAATAATTCCGACACCAGGACCTACGGTTCAAGCATCGCTGAACCCTACGGCGAATCCAAGTCCAACTTTTAGTCCTGCACCATTTGAGGTAACTTCATCTACGTCGGTATCCACCAGATATTCTGTCGGCAATAACCCATCTGGCATAACAGCAACTATTTCTAGTGGCACGTTAACAGTCTCAACAACGTTAGCTGAAATTGATTCGACAATCGAGCTGGTTGCAACTACTGCATACATTGATCCTGTCGACGTCAGGTACGAATTCATTGACTCCAACAGCGTAACTATTCCCGTAAGTGTTCGTTCAGTTGCACCACCTACGTGCCAGAGTTTTAATGTCGCAACCTTGGTTGATCTACCAGTGACAGTTCCGCTCGAGTATGACGTAATACGTGCTGGTGGATGTCAAGGTGGTTATGAATCTCTGACATATGATGTGAGTAACACGTCACCTGTTCATGGAACTGTGGCTTTTGATGCAGATTTAATAAATACGGCAATCTTTACCCCTGAGGCTGGATTCCAAAACCCAGCGGATGCGAATTTTTCTTTAGCAAAATTTACAATTTCCGTAACTGATAGCTATGGCCAGACCGCGTCGGCAACTGTAATTGTTAATGTTAGTGCTGCACCAGCCTGTGGTGGGTGGGTTCCAAAAACCGAAACTATCTTTAATAACCCACTGGCAAGTTCATCGCGGGACAATCAGTTGACCAACTCCCGCTTCGCTATTACAAATCGAATGATCGACATGATCGACTGCGCGCCAGCTAATTCAACAATTGCAATGTCATGGTTTTCATTCACAGATGACAACATGGTTAATCACCTGATCGAAGCTCACAAGCGTGGGGTAAATGTCCGAGTGCTAGTAAATAGTCACGCTACTAAGCGCGCATCGTCTTCATTCAACTCAGTTAATACCCTGCGAGCCGCCCTCGGAAGCACTATTACCGATCTAACGGCTAATGCTTCACTAAACCCTGGCAGTTGGCTAGCATCATGTGACTCTGGTTGCTTAACGCCCGCTCCACCCGCAGGAGTAGTTTTTCCTGATCCTGATTCCGAAGGTGAATATCCTGCATTGCACTCTAAATTCTTCATGATCACTGAGGCAAACGGAGCAAAGAACATAGTTGGAATCTCTTCAGTAAATCCAACTTACGAGCAAGCAAAACGAGGATTCAACAATGCCTCAGTAGTAGTTAACGATACGAAGCTATTTGCATCCATGAGTCGCTATTACGTGGATTTGGCTACTGCTGCACGTGGTGGCGTTAAAGCAAGCGCGTACCGGCAATTGACAACAAATAGCAAGACCACTTCTTACTACGTTTATCCAAAGTCTGGCGCGGATGATGTCTTAACTATGTTGCGTGACATTAAATGCATTTACAAAGAAGGTAACAAAACTAAACGCACCGAAATTTATGTGAATATGTTTGTATTCACCAGAAATGCTCCAGCTATGGATCTGTGGCGTAAGGCTTTTAATTCCAAGGGTAAGAATGGTGGCTGCAATGTTCACATCATCTATACCGATATGGATCAGCGTATTAAGGCCTTGAATACCAAGACTGGAAAATATGGATATATCCCAAATGGAGACAAGCCAAGCTCGTGGGGTGTTGCTGATTGCCTATCTACCAGACCTTACAAAGCTAACGGTAAATATAACCCGCTAACTTCGCCAGGTCTCACGTGGGACTCCACAAAAAATCGAATGGTCGCTGCCAAGATTTGTAAAAACGGCTCCCTGCAAGGAGCAATTCCAACGATAAATAAGGCTGGCGGGTATTGCTGGTTTAAATATAAGAGCAAAGCTTCGGGTGGCACACTCGACATGTGCGTTTCTACTCCGCTGAAGATAACCGCACTCGATAAGGCGGATAATCGAGCAAAACTGGAAGCCGATCTAGATCGAACGAATTCCAAGTGGTACTCCCATCAAAAATATATTGCCATTGATGGAATGTACGGCAAATCTGGAAAGCAGTCGCACCAACAAATTGTGATTTCAGGAACGCCAAACATCACTTCGCCAGGGCTGCGTTGGAACGATGAAATTTTGACATTCACAACCAGCCCAAAAATCTATGCACAATATCTTGCCAACTTTAAGCAAATGAAGAGCGCGATCCTAAATCGCCCTGGCCCCTCGGGATTGCAGCGGGCTGAAGCACGCTGGTAACTGAAATGCCGACCACATTTGGCCGGCATTTTTATCTGCTCCCCCGATTGGACTCGAACCAATAACCACTCGATTAACAGTCGAGTGCTCTGCCAATTGAGCTACAGGGGATTAACTCGCTAATCTTAACAAAATGCAGGCGCTGTGGCGAAACGGCCTAGATGCCAAATGCAGACTTAAGTTCATGCAAGGTATCTGAGACTTCTTTTGTACCAATTGCACTCTTTGCAGCCACGACGTCATCTGCCACAGTGGTCCACTCGATCTCCTGCCCGTTGCGACGGGCGATAAATCGAACTTGGCCAGCATTAGGTAATTCGCGTACCCGATCTATCAATACTGCGGCTGTTACTCGATCTCGGATCGCCAATGGCACTGAGCCTGGTTCATCTAGTATCCACGTGTGGGTTACCGCAGACTGCTCGCCATCTAGCTGGGTTACCAAAGTCAGTTGTGGCTGATCCCACCGGGCTTGCAATGAAAGGCTCCATGGCGTGCGATTAACCTCATCTGAGTCAATGCTGATCAGGTAATTAGTGGTAACCGCCACAAATCCATCTCGATGGGTGGCCCAAGCCAGTAGTCGATCAGACTTAGCGATCTGGGAAGTGATTTGCGATGGTGCAGGATTAGATCTGCGAAACCATGCCACTAGCTATCCCCTACTGCAAAGTTACGCATGTCTCTGCGATAACTTTCCAACGACAATAGCTCGTTGAGTAATCGTGCTTGATCGACGTCATCAGTTCCATCTTCAGCTCGATTTAAGGCAGCTTTAATTTCAGCAACTCTTCGTCCAGCATCCATTTCCAAAATTCGAGCCAGCACTGCTTGCACATATCGGGCATCAGGCTCATCATTTGGCAATGGCTCAACTGCCATGGCACGAATGTGTGAGCGAGTTTCATCATCCACTGCTTGCTCTAAAACCTTTGCAATCCATGCTTGGGCTGAATCAAATTCCAGTGGATTGCCTGCCTGAACGCAGGCCGCATAAACCACAGTTGCGGCAGGAACTGTGAATACGCTTTCTTCAAGTGAATCAAACCAAGTGCCAACCAAGTGTGGAGTTTGCAACACACACTTAAGTGCCTCGCGTTCTACGTTTGCAGCTTGTGAAGATGCGGTGCTTTGGGCTCTGGTTTGCTGCGGCGCAGCTTTCTTGCCAGCTGAATTCATTTCGTTTCGAATCGTGGCATCGTCCATACCAAGCCAGCCAGCAACCATCCGAATGTATTCAGGTCGCAGCGCGGTATCTTTAATGCCCGCCAGAATTGGAGCCGCAGCTCGCATTGCGGCAACTCTGCCCTCGGCAGTGTCTAAGTCAAAGTCTGCAATTGTCGATTTAATGACAAATTCAAACAATGGAATTTTTGCCGAGATCAAATCTTTCACGGCGCCATCACCATGCTTTAGTCGCAGATCGCAGGGATCAAGCCCGTGAGATTCAATGGCTACGAACGTTGAGGCAACAAACTTTTGATCTTCGCTGAATGCCTTTAGTGCTGCTTTGCGGCCAGCGGCATCGCCATCAAAAGTGAAAACAACTTCGGCATGTTTGGTGTCGTCATCCATCAAGATTCGTCGCAACATCTTGACGTGATCCGAACCAAATGCCGTACCACAGGTAGCAACTGCTGTGGTGACTCCAGCTAAGTGGCAAGCCATCACATCCGTGTATCCCTCAACTACAACGGCCTGTTGTTGCTTTGCCATTTCGCGGCGAGCTAAGTCGATGCCATATAAAACTTGTGACTTTCGATAAATCGGAGTCTCGGGAGTATTTAAATACTTAGGACCTTGATCGGCATCGGTCAATTTACGAGCGCCAAAGCCAATTGTGTCTGCGCTGGAATCACGAATTGGCCACATCACTCGATCCCGGAATCGATCATATGCACCGCGCTGCCCCGATACTGCAAGACCTGCGGTAATCATTTCTTCTTCAGTGAACCCTTTTCCACGTAATTCATTTCTCAGACCATCCCAGCCTGCTGGTGAATACCCCACGCCAAATAATTCCCAAGACTCCGGATCGAATCCGCGCTCAGTTAAGAAGGTTCGTGCGTGTGCGGCATCTGGTGAACTAAGTTGGGTGCGGTAAAAAGCGGTGGCAACTTTGTGGGCTTCTATCAATCTGGCACGCTGGCCCTGTTGTCCAGATCCAGATCCGCTGCCTTCTTCGTACCGCAAGGTAATTCCGTATTTGCCTGCGAGTTTTTCAACGGCCTCGGTGAAAGAGAGCGCATCGATTTTTCGAACAAAGGTAATGACGTCGCCACCTTCGCCGCAGGAAAAGCAGTGGTACAGGCCTTTGCTAGGCGTGACGTGAAATGACGGAGTGCGTTCGTCGTGGAATGGACAAAGTCCCTTATAGCTACCGCCACCTGCAGCCTTGATTGTGACAGTTTCGCGGACAATTTCATCTATCCGGGCACGCTCGCGAACGGTCGTTACATCCTCTTCGCGAATTTTGCCTGCCACAGCCACCATGTTACGTGCAGCTGCGCTGGTGCCATTGCGCAAGGCTAACGTCTGTGAGCGCTGCAACTTGATCAACAATCACACGGGATTTTGCTTTGGCAGAACTGGCGGCCAACCAAAGGTCTTTGTGGAAGCGATCGAGGTGTTGCTCTGGATCGGAGGTTATAAAGCCAACCAAATCATGGATCTGTTGGCGCTGACGGAAGTACATTTGCGCTGCTCCGTCGCGATTCATAACATACCTGGCAGCCAAAGCCTTAAGGGCAGTTACTTCATAGCGAGCCTCTTGTGGGACCACAAGTTGCGCGGCATAACGAGTCAGCGGGTCAGAACCGAATTGCTGTTGGGTGGCCTGTTGAGCCGTGATACAAAATCGCCCGATCAAAGTGCTAGTTAAATTCTTAAGGGCACCAAGCGAGCGCAGAGTCCCGTCAAATGATGCTGGCCAGCTAGGCAATGAGCTGACTCGGATTAATGCCGCGTCAAGGCCAGCTGATTCAAATTCGGAGCCGTACCAATTTTGGGCAACTTCAACAACTTCACTTCGACCAGTTTCCGATTGCAAGATATCAATGTTTACATGGCCCGCATAAATTGCATCTTCGATGTCGTGAACACAATATGAAACATCGTCGGACCAATCCATAACTTGGGCTTCAAAACATGAAACATCAGGAGCAATTCCTGCTCGTACCCAATTGAAAACATCTGCGTCATCTTCATAAACACCAAATTTGGTATCCCCTGGTTTTTTTGTCCATGGATACTTGGACGCGGCATCAAGAGATGCCCGAGTTAAGTTCAATCCAATTGTTTCATTTGGACGTGGCCCACTGGCTGGACTGATTGCCTTAGGTTCTAGCCGAGTAAGTAATCGAAATGACTGCGCGTTACCTTCGAATCCCCCAATGTCCTGCGCCAATTCGTTGAGAGCAGTTTCACCATTGTGGCCAAATGGTGGATGCCCTAAGTCATGTGAGAGACAAGCGGTATCAACTAAGTCTGGGTCGCAACCAAGTGCAGCACCTAGCTCACGACCGACTTGAGCAACTTCAAGTGAATGCGTAAGTCGAGTGCGCGGAAAATCTTCTTGGCCAGCTTCCATAACTTGAGTCTTGACGCCCAGACGACGTAACGCTGAACTATGCATTACTCGAGCCCGATCTCGGGCAAATTCAGTTCGCTCTACACTCTTGTTTGGTTCATTGACCCAACGCTCCGTATCAAGTTCGGTGTAGTTGCCAATCATTTAGCCACCGCTAACTGCCAGCTCGGCTTCGCGCACAGTTACTTGTTCGCTACTGGACATAGTTTGCGAATTTAACCAGCCATCTGGCAAATTAACGCGGCGATCTGGTGTGGTGCGACCACGTGGCAATTTAGCTAACTCTTCATCCATTACTTGATCTGGATTAACTGTTGAAAGTAAAAGTTCCAGCTCAGCCAAACTTGCAATCAATGAAAGTGCGCCACGAGTTTCACTACCAGCGACCACTCCCTTTAAGTACCAAGCCATGTGCTTGCGCATTTCTTGGCAACCGCGGAACTCATCACCATGCATTTGCACTAGCAACTGGGCATGGCGTCGCATTAAATCTAGGATGACTCCAGCTTTTGGCTCAGTTGGAACTTGTTCGCCGGAAAATGATGCGCGAATTTGGCCAAATAACCAAGGGCGGCCAAGGCAGCCCCGGCCGATAACCACTCCGCGTGCGCCAGTTTGATCCAACATGCGTTGCGCATCTGATGCTGACCAAATGTCACCGTTGCCAAGTACTGGCGTATTTGGAATGTGCTCAACTAATCGCGCGATGGTGTTCCAGTCGGCTTTGCCGCCGTAGTACTGCGCTGCGGTTCGACCATGTAATGCCACCCACGTCACGCCGGCTTGTGAGGCAATGCGACCAGCATCCAAATAAGTAATGTGATCATCGTCAATGCCCACGCGCATCTTTACAGTTACTGGCACTTTGCCCTGAGCGTTAGAAACAGCAGAGTTCACGATGCTGGTGAACAAGTCGCGCTTCCAAGGTAAAGCGCTACCACCGCCCTTGCGAGTTACTTTTGGAACTGGGCAGCCAAAATTTAGATCAATATGGTCAGCCATGTCTTCATCCACCAACATGCGAACAGCTGCCCCCACAATGTCCGGGTCTACGCCATAAAGTTGTGCACTACGAGTTTGTTCATCCGAATCAAAAGTAACTAAGTCTAAAGTTTCTGGATGACGCATTAACAAGGCCTGTGAAGTTGTCATTTCAGCGACATAAACCGTGTGATCTACATCAGTCTGGCCAACAGCCATTCGGATATCCGTTGAAGCCTCTCGACAAACTCGGCGAAACGCACGGTTAGTTACCCCAGCCATCGGCGCAAGCTCGATGACTGGGTTTGTGGAAAGAAGGTCGGCAAACATCAGCAGCCGATTAGGCGTGCGCCTAACCACGAAGCAACAGAATCAAGACCTACGCGCTCTTGTTCCATTGTGTCGCGATCGCGAATCGTTACTGCATTATCGTCAAGAGTTTCGAAATCTACTGTGATGCAATACGGTGTACCGATTTCATCTTGACGTCGGTACCTTCGGCCAATTGCTCCGGCATCATCGAACTCGATGTTCCAATTCTTGCGAAGTTCAGTTGCCAGATCCTTGGCTTTTGGACTCAAGTCCGCGTTGCGAGAAAGCGGCAAGATTGCAGCTTTAACTGGAGCCAGACGCTTATCAAAGCGCATTACAACTCGCTTATCAACGCCACCCTTAGTGTTTGGTGCCTCATCTTCGTCATAAGCCTCGAGCATGAAAGCTAGAACTGCGCGGGTTAATCCAGCTGCAGGTTCAATTACATAAGGCACGTACTTCTCGCCAGTCTCCTGGTCAAAGAACGAAAGATCTTTACCTGAGGCTTCCATGTGTGCCTTTAGATCAAAATCAGTTCGATTCGCAATACCTTCAAGTTCTGCAAACTCACTGCCACCAAATTGGAAGCGGTATTCGATGTCTGTGGTTCGCTTTGAGTAATGCGAAAGCTTTTCTTTTGGATGTTCAAAGCGTCGTAAGTTATCAATGGAAAGACCAAGGTCTAAGTACCAGTTCCAGCGCTCTTCTAACCAGTACTCATGCCATTGCTCATCCGTACCAGGTGGAACGAAAAATTCCATTTCCATTTGTTCAAATTCCCTGGTGCGGAAAATGAAATTACCTGGCGTGATTTCATTACGAAATGATTTACCGGTCTGGCCGATTCCAAATGGCGGCTTCTTTCGTGATGACGCCGCAACATTTGCATAGTTAGTAAAAATGCCTTGCGCAGTTTCTGGGCGCAGGTAATGCAATGAGTTTTCGTCAATGACTGGACCGAGATTTGTCGAGAGCATGCCATTGAACATTTTTGGTTCGGTGAACTCGCCTTTAGTGCCACAGTTTGGACACGGAACTCCAGCTAAGCCACCTTCGGGTGCGCGGCCTTTACGCTCTTCGAATTCTTCGAGTAAATGATCTTCGCGGAAACGCTTGTGACACGAGGTGCACTCAGTCAGCGGGTCAGTAAAGGTTGCTAGGTGCCCGGAAGCAGCCCACACTTGTGGCGCAAGGATCACCGCCGAATCTATACCAACAACGTCTTCGCGAGATTGGACTACAGCCTTCCACCATTGCCGGCGGACGTTTTCTTTAAGTTCTACACCCAATGGACCGTAATCCCAGGCAGATCTAGATCCACCATAAATTTCGCTACTTGGGAAAACAAAACCCCGGCGTTTGGACAAATTAACTACAGCATCTACGCGGTCCATGAAACTCAACATCCGATTAGGTCATCCGACTGGTTGCCGGTGAACGTGAAACCCCATTCTATCTGGCTTGCCTGACCTTTCGGGCTACCAAGTTACGATGGAATCTAAGCAGTTAAGGGAGATTATGAACCTCAGGAGTCAGGCACGCTGGATGCAGTTAATCTGCGTTGGTGCTGCAGCATTGGTGCTTGTAGGTTGTGCCAATGGCGCACCCGACGCTGCTAATACATCCGAAATTGCCGCACCCACACTAGAGCCAGAAACTACGCCAAGTCCAAACTTTATTCAGGCTGATGCCGAGGCTGCTTATCGTCAAGCACTTTTGGCATCGCAAGCAAGTTCAGCAGAATCTGGGCTTACGGAACTTTGGTTCGATATCGATGGCACCCTCGTACAAATAGCCGTACAGGACCCAAAGTCGAAAGTATTCGCGAGTGAGGACGTAACGAATGATTCGGTATATGAAATCGATGAATCTTCGATGATGCCTGCTCGTTCCCTCGCTGAACTAGATGGCTTGATTTCTGGAGGCGTTGATCAGGGTTCGGTAATTAGCAATGCACCTGGAGTTTTCGTTATCACGAACACGATTGATTTGTCGGTATATGTAACTACGTACACTCTGGATTCCCAAGGGCGAATCGCAAAAAGTGTAATGGTCTCTGACGACGAGCCGATTGGCGAAATTAATTTCAGCTACAGCATCACCAAGGAAGGCAAAGCCACACTTGCTACATTAAGTGATGCTAGTTAACTTTGTAGTGCCAAGAAAGTGATTGCGGGGTATCCGGCGAGACAACAGCGTGAATCGTGTCGTACACAGCTAGCAAATTTGGCACCGCTGATTTAGGGCAAACTGGAACAATTAAAGTTGCGGATGCGACAGATCCAGCCCGGAGCATGGCACCAATTGCCATAGCAGTTGTTCCAGACTCGACACCATCGTCAACTACTGCGACATTTAAGCCCGTCACATTATCAATTCTAGGAATCACAACATCGCGAGCGGATCTGCCTATAACTAAATCACGCATCGGAGTTGTAGTTTCAGTTACAAATGCTAAAGCGATTTCAGCTGCCGAAGGCAATACCACGATCAAAACATCGAAGTTAGAAATCTCAGACTTGAAAATATCTACCATCTTGTGCCCCGCATCGGCACGATCTATAAAATCAAACTCCATCATTAACACTTGTTTCATATTCCGTTGCGGAATCTAAATTCATCGTGAAAAGCTTTTCAAACGCAGTTGGTTCATCATGCATATCAGCCAGGAAGGGCCAGACTTCAATCTTTGCTTCAGTAGATCCAAGCGCGCGACGATAAGAACCGACGTCTTGCCAGTCAGTTTGCACTAAATATCGCTCTGGAGAATCAGCGCTATGAAAAATATTTGCAGAAATGAAGCCAGGTCTGGCTTGTAAAACTGACAAGGATTTTCGGGCTGCAATGTTCCAACTTTCGGAATCAGTTACATCGAAAGTCCACAATGCATGGAAGGTGCCAAACATGTACTAGGCGGAATACTTCACAGCAGTTGCTGCTACCAGAATCACAAAGACCATGAAGCGAATTAGCTTTGAGCGTGAATCCAGCAGTGGCCAAGACAAGTACATCAACCAACCAATAAACAAACAGACAAGTGTGAGTGAAACGCCAGAGTAAGGAGGCTGCAAGAACAGGCCAAGCAGCATTAGAGCTGCAATTAAAACCGGTACTAGGAATTTAGGTAAGGCATGGATTCGCAGTAATAAGGGCGCACTGGCATTAGTAACTGATTTACGAAGCGCTGAGTGCGTAACCACAGGTACCGCAGGGGCTGGTTTTTTTGGTTTATTTTGTTGAGCCATGCGTTAAGTCAAGCATGGAAAAGCCCAATTTCTGGGCAGGCTTATTGACAATGATTCTCGATATACTTACTATTGAGAAACGTTCTCATTAAAGGAGTTCCCATGGCTGTGTTAGTCGCCTTGAGCACCGTACTTGCCACATTTTTGGGTGGCTACCTAGCGCTGCGCTCACGCAATCGCATGCACCTAGTGCTTGGGTTAAGCGCAGGTTTGTTACTTGGGCTAGTTGCATTCGATCTGATTCCAGAAGTTTTTGATCTCAGCACTTTGGAAGTCGGACATGTGCCAGCAGTTATGGTCATGTTCGTTGTGGGATTCCTTTCGCTTCATATTCTGGAGCGTTATTCCGGTGCGCATGAACCGCATGTTTCTCAATATGACGATTCCCACGAACACGCACACAACACCACCGGCATCATTGCGGCGTCAGCTATGGTCATTCACGTATTTCTAGATGGACTTGCAATTGGTTTGGCATTTCAAGTTAGCTCGGCTCTTGGTTGGATAGTTGCACTTGCCGTTGTTGCACATGCGTTTACTGACGGCCTGAATACGGTTTCTATGTTGATTTCAGCCGGTAAGTGGCAAAGTCGCGCCGTGATGCTACTAATTGCAGATGGCATCGCTCGACTCTCTGGTGCATTTTTAGGGACTCGCATAGTTGTAAATGACAATGTCCTTGGACTTTACCTGGCACTTTTTGCTGGCTTCTTGATTTACCTGGCAACATCGCACATTCTGCCAGAAGCACACAGCAGCAAGCCAACGCGACTTACTCTGCTTGCCACAGTTGCTGGTGTCCTGTTTATGTTTGCCATCGTTAATGTTGTGCACGGATAACTCATGGCTACCCAACGCATAACAAAACAACGACTAGCGATCGTGGATGCCTTGAGTTCGCAAATCAACTTCAAGGGTGCGCAAGAAATTCATGCGCTGCTTGTTGCAAGCGGAGAAACCATTGGCTTGTCGACGGTTTATCGAAACTTGACTGAAATGTTTGAAGCTCGGGATGTTGATCTGATTATTGGTGCGGATGGCGAATCGTTATATCGTCTTTGTAGCGATGACCATCACCATCACTTAACTTGCAAGGCTTGTGGCCACGCAATTGAAATTGTTGGGGAAGCTTTAGAAGTCTGGGCAAAACAAGTCGGCCTAGACCATGGATTTTCGGATATCTCCCACACGCTGGAAATCACGGGAGTTTGTAAAGCCTGCAGATCGGCCTAGTTCGTAGGCAACGGGTTAGGTGCTGCTCCCCCATATCGGCGGTCACGTGAAGCGTAAATTTCACAGGCATGCCACAGGTGACGGCGATCAAAGTCTGGCCAAAGTGTTGGCAAGAAAACAAACTCGGAATAGGCACTTTGCCAAAGCAAGAAGTTACTTAGCCTCTGCTCACCACTTGACCTAACAAATAGATCTACATCAGGCATATCAGGTTCGTCCAAATACTTCTTTACGGTTCGCTCCGTGACTTTATTTGGATCAATTCTCCCAGCTGCAACTTCAAGGGCAATGGCTGAAACTGCATCAACAATTTCGGCTCGACCGCCATAGTTCACACACATTGTGACGGTTAACTTGGAATTCTTTTTGGTTAGTTGCTCACAGGCTTCTAATTCTTCGATCACGGACCGCCAGAGTTTTGGCCGCCTGCCTGCCCATCGAATGCGTACCCCCATGTCATTCATTTCGTCCCGACGACGGCGAATTACATCCCGATTGAAGTTCATTAAGAAGCGAACTTCTTCTGGCGAACGTCGCCAGTTTTCGGTAGAGAATGCATAAGCCGAAAGCCACTTAACCCCAAGCTCCAGCGAGCCATAAATACAGTCCATCAAACTTGCTTCGCCGGCTTCATGACCAGCAGTCCTAGGTAACCCGCGTTCCTTCGCCCATCGACCGTTGCCATCCATCACAACAGCAATGTGATTGGGAACTAGATCTGGCTGAATTTTTGGTGGCTTAACACCGGAACTATGCGGCGGGGGTTCAAGCAACATGTTTCAAGTCTGCCATGTTTAGGTAGTTTGTCGATCAACCAACGGTAACGAACGTAATCCTCGCTCCAAATGCCACTGAGCGTAAGCAGCCACTAATCCGGAAACTTCATTGCGATCCTTGGCCTCGGACTGGTCAGCGCTGTCCCAATCTCCTGACATCAGAGACTGCATCAAAGCAAATGATTCTGGTCGTGGCGCCACGCTTCCAGGCGCGCGGTGTTCAACACACAGCGCGCCACCTGTTGCCACGTGGAAAAACGGCTGGACACCGGCAACGCCACAAATTACACAGGCATCTAATGTTGGCGAATAACCTGCCATCGACAGTGAACGCAATAAGAATGCATCAAGGACGAGTGAGGCACCATGCTCGCCACTTACTAAAGTTCGCAATGCGCCAACTAACAACAAATATTGAGACTCTGCTGAAATTGAATCTTCCGGTGTTAAGCGATCAGCAGTTTCCAGCATGGTCTGTCCTGCAGTCCAAAGCGAATAATCTAATGCCAAATCTTGTCCGTAAGCATTCAAGGATTCTGCTTGGGTAATAATGTCTAGGCTCTTACCTTCAAACACCAATAAATCAACGCGACTAAATGGTTCCAGCCGAGCTCCAAATTTGCTCTTGGTGCGCCTGACGCCTTTTGCCACCGCTCTAATTTTTCCACGGTCTCTCGTCAGCATGGTAATAATGCGATCGGCTTCGCCTAACTTGTGAGTGCGCAAAACTATGGCTTCGGCACGGTAACTAGGCATACCCCTATGGTGTCACGAGGGGCTGGAAAGCGTGGATCAGGTAGCGTCTAGGTATGGCTACAGATAATAACAACGACAAAATTTCCAACATTGCCCTTGATAAGACTGCGCTAAATTCCAGCCTACGGACGATTGTGATCTGGATTGTTGGCTTCCTCCTAGCCTCTTGGGTATTCCAAAGTAATCGCAATTTCATATTCTTGCTGCTACTTTCTTGGCTATTTGCTATCGCTATGGAGCCAGCAGTGTCAGCCTTGGCGCGACGAGGTTGGAAGCGTGGCTTAGCCACTGGCTTGGTGCTTTTTGGGGTAATTGCTTTCGCCATTGCGTTTATTGCGCTGTTTGGCAGTGTCTTGTTCTCGCAGGCCGCCTCTTTGGTGTCTGCATTTCCTAATCTAGTAACAGACATAGTTGATTGGCTGAATAAGACTTTTGCGTTAAATCTTGATCCCAAGACAATAATTGATCAGCTAAATGTAACTCCTAGCCAAATTGCGAATTGGGCTGGAAGTTTTGCGGGCGGAATCGTCGGCGTAGTCTCTGCACTAGTCGGTGGTTTGTTTCAGCTTTTAACTTTCATGCTCTTTGCTTTTTACTTTGCCGCCGATGGCCCAAAAATTAGGCGTCTGATTGCGTCCTGGCTTAAGCCCTCGTCTCAAAAAGTTGTTGTAACAACTTGGGACATCGCAGTAGCTAAAACCGGTGGCTTTGTAGTTTCCAAAGTATTCCTTGCCTTGGTTTCCGCAACTGCGCACTCAATCTTTTTTGCCGCGATCGGAATTCCCTACTGGCTACCGATGGGTTTGATAACTGGTATCACCAGTCAGTTCATCCCAACAATTGGTACCTACTTGGGAATTTTGATTCCAACCCTTTTTGCTTTGTTCAATGATCCAATGGATGCTCTTTACATTGTGATTTTTGCTGCTATTTACCAGCAGATTGAAAACTACTTACTGGCGCCACGAGTTAGTAGATTGACTATGAACATCCATCCAGCAATTGCTTTCGGCTCGGTTATTTTATTTGCAAATTTATTTGGCGCAGTTGGTGCGATTATTTCCGTTCCATTAGCCGCAGCTTTGGTGGCAGTAATCGATACCTACGGCAAACGCTACGAATTAATTCCGGAATTAGCAGAAATCGAACGAGCTGAAATAGCTACGGAATAACTTTGGTTAAAACCCAAGTCGGGAAAGCTGCTTTGGGTCGCGCTGCCAGTCTTTAGCTATCTTTACTCGGATATCTAGATAGACCGGAACGCCGAGCATCTTGCTGATCGCAAGGCGCGCTTGGGTACCAACTTCCTTTAAGCGAATTCCACCTTTGCCGATAACAATATGTTTTTGACTTTCGCGCTCAACATATACCAAAGCATAAATATCCATCAGTGGCTTATCCTCAGCTCGATCTGCGCGAAGGGCCATCTCGTCGATTACCACTGCAATCGAGTGCGGCAATTCATCATGGACGCCCTCAAGCGCAGCTTCGCGAATCAACTCAGCAATCATGATTAGTTCAGGCTCGTCGGTAAGTTCACCATCTGGATAAAGAGCGTGACCTTCCGGCAACATGTTCAACAGCAAGTCACTTAACAAGTCCACTTGGTCATCACGCACTGCTGAAACGGGGACTAATTCCGCCCAATCAATTCCCAATTCAGTACCGAGAGTTTGTACCGCAAGCAACTGCTCGCCAATGGCCTGCTTACTTGCAGTATCTGTTTTCGTTACAACTGCCACTTTGCGTACCCGTGGGATGGCTGCAATTTGTTCGGCTATGAATCGATCTCCTGGGCCAATGGCTTCGTTTGCTGGAAAACACATCACAACAACATCTACTTCTGACCAGGTGTCTGCAACTAAAGCATTAAGGCGTTCGCCAAGTAGTGTTTTTGGTTTATGAACGCCGGGAGTATCAATCAAAACAAGTTGGCCATCAGGGCGTGTCACAATGCCGCGAATAGTATGGCGAGTCGTTTGTGGTCGATCTGAAGTTATCGCCACCTTTTGTCCAACGAGCGCATTTGTAAGCGTTGATTTTCCAACATTGGGCCTACCAACTATGCAGGCAAATCCACTACGCATGGTTTACCTCCTGGGCTTTAAGCGCATAATTTTTCACGTTAAGTACGAATCGGTAATGTCGCCTGCATCAGTTACATGGTGAAGTGGCACGCCAGTTCCGGCAAATTCCTTAACTAATGCAATATCCGAAGGACTAAATCCAGATCCAGCACAAAGAACTATTGCTTCAATGCCCGTTGAACCCGATGCCACAGCCTGAGCGACTACAACTTCAACCGCAGACAGAACTAAGTGACCAACAGACACTTGGGCGCTAGCGTAAGTGCGTCCGGTTTCATCACGCAAAGCTGCGCCAGATTCTGCTTGCACTCGGCTGCGAGCTCCCTTTGCAAGTGTTACTAACTTGTCATCCTCGGGCGTCCAATTACTCAACGTAGGAGTCCTCCGAAATAAACGAATCACGTGAGATCAGTACCGTGTCAATGCGATGACGGCGTCCCGCTGTTGATTCGGCAGTTAATTTCCAGCTTTCGATGTCAACACTTGCACCTGGGATTGGCACGATCCCCAAGCGTTTTGCCATCAGGCCACCAACAGTATCCACGCCTTCATCATCTATTTCTAATTCAAGTAATTCAGCTAAGTCATCAACGTGAAGTCTTGAACTAACCCGATATTCGCCATTGGCTAACTCTTCGACATCGGGACCAAGCACATCATGTTCATCAGCAATTTCGCCAACAATTTCTTCCAATACATCTTCAATAGTTACTAAGCCCGCAGTGCCGCCGTACTCATCTACCAAAACTGCCAGGTGAGTCCGGGCGCTTTGCATGTCTCGTAAAAGCTCATCAACACTTCGACTATCGGGAACCATGAATGCTGGTCGCATTAAATCTGAAACTCGTTCAGTAGATTGCGACTCTTGATGTTCAAAAACTCGGCGTGCTATGTCCTTGATGTAAACCACGCCAACAATGTCGTCAATTCCCTCGCCCACCACTGGGATGCGCGAATAACCTGACCGCAGCCCTAGTGACATTGCCTGGCGTAACGTCTTGTGGGTTTCAATCCACACCATCTCAGTTCGTGGCACCATAACTTCTCGAGCGATCGTGTCACCTAATTCAAATACGGAATGAATCATTTGTCGCTCGTCATCTTCAATGACTGAGTCCGCTCCAGCCATGTCAACAAGTTCGCGCAATTCGGCTTGCGTCGAAAATGGGCCTTCGCGGAAACCTTGTCCTGGTGTGATGGCATTACCGATCAGGATGAAAAGGCGTGTGAGTGGACCAAAAACAACTGTCACCATTCTGGTGAGACGAACCGTAGACAAGGATATTTGATCTGATTTTTGTCGCCCTAAAGTCTGTGGCGCTACGCCAAGCAGAATGTAGCCAACCAAAACCATAATTACTGAAGACGAAACAAGCGCGGCGTTGTTGTCGACAAAAATTCCCAACGATGCGGTAGTCACTAGTACTACTGCAATTGTGGAAAGTGTTAAGTGGGCAAACAGCAACGAGTTTACATACTTTGCCCTGTCGTCAAGTAATTTACTCAACCGGGCAGCTCGCTTGTTTCCGTCTTTGCGCAGTTGTTCTACCGTTGCTTTACTTACGCGAGCAAGTGCTGTTTCAGTAGCTACAAAAACTGCTGCAAACAAAACCATTACTAAGGCAATTAGTAATAAGAGTGAATTATGGCTCAAGACAAGCCACGAGCGTTACGCTCGCCTTCCCATTGGGCCAGTAGTTGTGCCTGCAAACCAAACATGACCTTGTGCTCTTCAGGTTCCGCATGATCATGACCTAATAAGTGCAAAATGCCATGCGTAAGTAGCAAGCGCAATTCCACTTCCATTGAGTGTCCAGCTTGCTCGCCTTGGCGCTGGGCAACTGTGGGACAAAGTACAACGTCACCCAATACGCCTTCGTCGCTCTGGCGCTCACTGGTTCCAGCTCGCAACTCGTCCATCGGGAAACTCAAAACATCAGTAGAGCCTGGTTCATCCATAAATTTCTCATGCAAAGCAGCCATCGCAACTTCATCGACTAACAAAATAGAAAGTTCGGCAGCCGGGTTAATGTGCAAACTGCGCAATACAAATTGTGCTTGCGAAGAAATCTCTAACTCATTAACTTCGTGTTCCGACTCGTTATTAACATCCACAGACATAGTTAAGAATTCCTGCGTTCAATGCGGGGATCTTGGGCCGCTCGTTTTTCTTCGTAGCGACCATAAGCATCAACGATCTGTCCAACCAGTTTGTGTCGCACGACATCAGTTGAAGTCAGCTCGCAAAATGCAACATCATCGATGTCTTCGAGAATGTCACGAACCACTCGTAGCCCACTTGTAGTCCCACTTGGTAAATCAATTTGAGTGACATCTCCAGTAATAACCATCGTGGAACCAAATCCCAGTCGAGTCAAAAACATTTTCATTTGTTCAGCCGAGGTGTTCTGGGCTTCATCCAAAATGATGAAGGCATCGTTCAAAGTGCGACCACGCATATAGGCAAGTGGCGCAACTTCAATAACTCCGCTGGTCATAAGTCGTGGTATTGAATCAGGATCAACCATGTCATGTAACGCGTCATAAAGCGGACGTAAGTAAGGATCGATTTTCTCACTCAAAGTTCCCGGCAAGAAGCCAAGTCGCTCGCCTGCTTCAACAGCTGGCCGCGTCAAAATGATTCGCGAGACTTGTTTACTTTGCAGCGCTTGAACGCCTTTAGCTACTGCCAGATAAGTTTTTCCAGTTCCAGCAGGTCCAATTCCAAATACCACTGTGTTTTCATCAATGGCATCGACGTAACGCTTTTGGTTCAAAGTCTTGGCTCTAATAGTTCGGCCACGGCTCGAGAGAATATTTGCAGTTAGGACATCCGCCGGACGAACATCTGAACGCAACATTGAAATTGATCGTTCCACTGACTCAGGAGTCAGTCCTTGTCCGGTTCGCAAGACAACCAGCATTTCGGCTAGCAAAGTTTCAATTAAGGCAACACTTGATTTTGGACCATCGAGAGTTACTTCATTTCCCCGCACCAAAATCACGCAATCTGGGAATGACTTTTCGATAACTCGAACTAGCTCATCACGAGCGCCAGTTACAGACACCATCGGTGTGGATGTGGGTATCACCACAACTGTGTGGGACGGCGAAGGAGAGACTGTCATTTGTCCTAATTCTATTGCACTATTTACGTTGCTGATATGGCTGTTTTTGGTACTAGCCCGGCGGCCAAGTCAGGCTACGGCCACCTAGAACGTGGAAATGCACATGTCCTACGGACTGTCCGCCATCACTACCTGTGTTGGTAACAATTCGGTATCCGTTAGTTAGGCCCTCTTGCTCGGCGACTTGAGCAGCTAGTGCGAGCAGTTCGCCAGCCAGTTTCGGGTCATGTTGTGCGATCTCTTGGGCATCGGCGAAATGTTTGCGCGGAATCACCAGTACATGAGTTGGGGCTTGTGGGTCGATGTCACGAAATGCAAGTGCACTTTCGGTTTCCAAAACTATTTGGACCGGAATTTCTGATGCAGCAATTTTGCAAAAAAGACAGTCATTCATTTCGATTCCTAAGACCAACGCTGACTACGCATAAGTAAGCCACCAACAGCAATCGCGCCAGCTGTTGAAGTTCGCATCACACTGGCGCCCATGTGAACAACGCGTGCGCCCGCAGCGGTAAATGCTGCAAGTTCATCTGGGGAAATTCCGCCTTCTGGGCCGACCACAATAATGATGGTTCCTTGCTCTCTAATCGCACAAGCTGCCAATGCCTGGTCAGCACTTTCATGTAATACAAAAACGCTTTGGGCTTGCGACATAAGTTCACAAACTTGTTCAGTTGTATGTAGTTGTGAGATTTCTGGAATCCAAGCCCGACGAGATTGCTTTGCAGATTCCCGAGAAGTTCGACGCCACTTTTCTAACCCTTTATCGATTGAGTCCCATTTGCCAATCGCGTGCTCAGCCTTCCAAGGGATGATCGCATCAGCACCGACTTCGGTAAGCATCTCAACGGCCAACTCCGCACGTTCACCTTTTGCTAATGCTTGAACCACAACAAATCTAGGCTCCGGCGCTTCTTCAAAAGTTACGCGATCAATTGTTAAGTCCAGACTGGCTTTATGAACTTTGGTGACGGTTGCAAAAGCTCTGGTGCCTTGTCCGTCACATAAATTAATGACTTCGCCCGCGCGCATACGCTTAACGGTCGCTGCATGTCGTCCTTCGTCACCCGAAAGCGTAAAAGATTTTGTGTCTTTAGTTATTTCGCCTGGGGTAACCAGGAATTCAGCTGCTGTCATCTGGCGGTAAACGCATCCTTTAATTTTCCAAACAAACTGGAAGCCTGTTCGTGTAATTGTCCAGTTGGAGTTTCTTCGCCTCGCATAACCGAAAGTTGGCGTAACAGATCTTCTTGCGCAGCATCCAATTGAGTTGGTGTCAAAATTTCTAAGTGCACAACCAAGTCGCCGCGACCTGAAGTGCGCAATCTAGGCATACCTTGTCCGCGCAGCGTTACAGTTGCACCTGATTGAGTGCCAGCCTTGACGTGAATCGGTGCCATGCCATCGAGAGTTTCAAGCTCCATAGTTGCGCCAAGTGCTGCTGCTGTCATTGGCATCGACATAGTCGCATGCAGTTGATCGCCACGTCGTTGGAATACTGGATGTGGAATTTCAATCAATTCAACATACAAGTCGCCAGCCGGTCCGCCACCTGGTCCCACTTCGCCTTGCCCAGTCATTTGAATGCGAGTGCCACCTTCAACACCTGGTGGAATTTGAACTGACATAGTGCTGCGGGTTCGCACTCGGCCATCGCCAGCGCATTCAGCACAAGGATGGGGATTCAAGGTACCAAAACCTTGACATTGCGGACACTGTCGCGAAGTCATAACTTGACCCAAGAATGATTTCTGCACGGATTGCACTTCGCCGCGGCCAGCGCACATTGAGCAGTCAATAATTGCCGCGCCAGATGTAGTGCCAACGCCCGTGCATGAAGTACAAACAACTGCAGTGTCGACTGCAAACTCCCGAGTCGTGCCGAATGCGGCTTCTTCTAAAGTGACTTGCAAGCGAATCAGGGCATCTTGACCACGACGTTTGCGCGAACGAGGACCACGCTGACCGCCGCCGCCGAAAAACGCATCAACTATGTCACCGAAGCCAAAGCCTGCAGCCGAGTTAAACCCACCACCAGATGAAAATGGATCGCCACCTAAATCAAACATCTCGCGTTTTTGCGGATCAGACAATACTTCGTATGCCGCAGTCACGTCTTTAAATTTTTCGCCAGCTTCGGCGCCAGGATTAACGTCCGGATGTAGTTCGCGAGCCAGCTTTCGGTAGGCCCGCTTGATTTCCTCAGCAGTGGCATCGTGACTTACGCCCAAAATTTTGTAGTAATCAGCCATGGTTACTGATCCTGCAAAATCTGGCCAACGTAGCGAGCTACCGCGCGCACTGCGCCCATAGAACCGGCGTAGTCCATTCGAGTCGGTCCAAGAATTCCCATAGTTGCCAGTGCCTGGTCACCAGAGCCATAGCCAACTGTTACTAACGAAGCGCGCTGCAATTCTTCTACTGGATTCTCGTGACCAATTCGAACGGTTAAGGAATCAGGTGCTGCGGCTTCACCGAACAAGCGAAGTAATACAACATGCTCTTCGAGGGCTTCAAGTACTGGACCAACGGTCGAAGTGAAGTCCTCGCCTACTCGAGCCAAGTTAGAAGTTCCACCTACAACCACACGATCTTCGTGCTGGGAAACAACTGCATCTAAAATTGTCGCAACCACGGTATTAACTGCTGGCTTGAATTCTGGGGCAAAGTGGTCGGCTAACCCACTCAAGCGATCAGGTACATCAGTAAATAGTTGACCGTCAAGTGCAACATTTAATCGGGTACGCAAGTCATGTAAAAAGTCATCCGACACTTTGTTCATCATGTCAACACTGCGTTGTTCAATTCTGCCTGTGTCAGCAATCATGATGAGCAGTAATTTACTGCCACCAGAACTTACTAACTCAATGTGTCTAACTGCGCTTCGACCAAGTGATGGGTACTGAACTAACGCAACTTGCTTAGTTAGTTGCGACAGTAAGCGCACGGTGCGATTCATTACATCGTCTAAGTCCACAGCTTGATCTAGAAAAGTTTGAATGGCCTTACGCTCTGGCTGAGACATTGGCTTAATGGAATTAAGTTTGTCAACGAATAAGCGATAGCCCTTATCGGTTGGAATTCGACCGGCACTGGTGTGTGGCGCGCTGATGTAGCCCTCTTCTTCCAGAGCTGACATGTCGTTTCGAATCGTGGCCGAAGAAACACCTAATGAGTGTCGGTCGGCTAACGCCTTAGAACCCACTGGTTCGTGAGTTTGGACATAGTCGTCCACAATGGCACGTAAAACCGCTAATTTACGGTCTTCCATCGCGTCTCCTAGCACTCACAAGTATCGAGTGCCAGTCTAACCTCGGTTAGGCCCACAGGCGCGCGACTAAGCCATCGGCTAATAATCGCCCTTGAAACGTAAGGACTGCTGTTCCTTGGTCAAAACTCTCGGGCTCTAGCAAACCCTGCGAAACTGCAAGCTTGGCTTGCGCTAGTCCGGAATCGGCAAGCGCAGTTAACGGCAAACCTTCGCGTAACCGTAACCGCAACATAATCTCTTCATGTTGCATTTCTTCTGCAGTCAAAGTTTCGCTATCGGCAGCAGCAGAAAGTTCGTCATCAATTCGCCCTGCCCAAGCAGCAGGATGCTTCAAATTCCAAGAACGCACACCATTTGTGTGAGCGTGCGCGCCTGGGCCAATTCCCAGCCAATCTTGATTGCGCCAATACGCAATATTGTGGCGGCATTCGCCATTTGGCTTTGCCCAGTTACTGACTTCATACCAAGTCATACCTAGTTGAGTTAATTGTTCCTCGATGATTCCATAGCGATGTGCTGCCACATCATCACTTGGCGATGCGACTTCCCCGCGGGCAACGCGCGCAGCTAAGCGCGTACCCGGTTCCACGATTAATGAATAGGCGCTTACATGATCAACATATGCTTGGGAAACTTCGGCAAGGGTGGCACTTAAGTCTTCGTCTGTTTCACCAGGCGTGCCATAAATCAAATCCACGCTGACATGTTCAAAGCCAACTGCGCGCGCATCGCGAATTGCTTCCCAAGTTCGCCCTGGTGTGTGAGTGCGTTCAAGTAAAGCCAGTACATTCGCTGCGCTACTTTGATGTCCAAATGAAATGCGAGTGAACCCGCCTGCTACTAGCGTTTCTAAATCCTGCTTAGTTACCGAGTCTGGATTTGCCTCAGTAGTAACTTCCGCGTCCTTAGCTAGACCATAAGTTTGTTTTAAGGAATCCAAAATTCGCACCAAGTTGTTAGCAGCAATCATTGTTGGAGTGCCGCCACCGAAAAATACTGTGCTGATTTCTCGGTTGTCATCATTATTTTGACGTAACCAATTAACTTCAGCAATAACGCGATCAGGATAAGTTTGCGCAGTTATCGAAGTACCGTCGCGCTGAAGTTCGGCAGCGGTATAGGTGTTGAAGTCGCAGTACCCACATCTGGAAGCACAAAATGGAATGTGAACGTATGCGCTTAATGTTCGCATGCGCTATTTAATGAACCCAGCGACTCGTTGCTGCATTTCAGCGGGAAGATCTGGACAAGCCACTACTCGTGCCAAGCGATCTGGATCGCGATCCCCAGCTACCAATTGGTAAACATCACTTACGGTTACACCGTGTTCTGGCGTGGATTCAATCTTGATTTCATCTCCAGCGGTAATCTCGCCAGCCTCGAGAACCAAAAAGTAAGTTCCTGGCATACCTTCATCCATAAATCGTTTAACCCATTTATCAATGTTCATCCAGCGACTAAAGGTGCCACATGGAATTCGTGGTCCAGTTACTTGAAGTAATGTCGTGCCAATGCGCCAAGTCTGACCAATTACGGCATTAGTAACATCAATGCCGACGGTCGTTAAGTTTTCACCGAACTTACCTGCGCTTAGTGACATCCCTAATTCGGCTTCCCACCATTCGTAGTCTTCGCGAGCATAGGCATAAACGGCTTGCATTGGCATGCCATGGTTTGGAATATCAGATCTTTGATCCCCAGCTATGCCAGCAGTGGTTACGCCGCGCGTATCAGTAACTGCGCGCTTATCGATTGCAGTTACTCCGACTCCGCCGCCAACATCCGGAATGATTGCGTTCACAACATTTAGTGAAATTACCGTAGGTTGCATTATTTCGCCTTTGCCTTAGCCACACTGTCATCAGTAGAAAGCGCAGCAATAAAGGCTTCTTGCGGAACTTCTACTCGCCCAACCATCTTCATGCGCTTCTTGCCTTCTTTTTGCTTTTCCAAAAGTTTACGCTTACGAGAAATGTCACCGCCATAACATTTAGCCAAAACATCTTTGCGAATCGCGCGAATGGTTTCGCGCGCAATGATGCGAGCCCCAATTGCTGCTTGAATTGGTACCTCGAACTGCTGTCTTGGAATCAAATCCTTTAACTTGGCAGCCATTGCTACCCCGTAGTTATATGCCTTATCGCGGTGCACAATCGCGCTGAAGGCATCAACCGGATCGCCATGGAGCAAGATGTCGACTTTTACCAAGTCAGACGCTTGTTCGCCAGTTGGTTCGTAATCTAGTGAGGCATAACCGCGAGTTTTTGATTTCAATTGGTCGAAGAAATCAAACACAATTTCAGCTAGGGGCAAGGTGTAGCGCATCTCTACCCGATCTTCGGATAGGTAATCCATGCCTAGCAAGTTGCCGCGACGAGTTTGGCAAAGTTCCATGATCGACCCAACGAATTCACTTGGTGTCAAGATGGTGGATCGCACCATAGGTTCGTAGACTTCCGAAATTTTTCCGCCTGGGAACTCACTTGGGTTAGTAACAATGAATTCTTTGGCATCATCCATAACGACGCGATAAACCACGTTTGGCGCAGTAGAAATTAGATCTAAATTAAATTCACGCTCCAAGCGCTCTCGCACAATTTCCAAGTGCAATAGACCCAGGAAGCCACAGCGGAAACCAAAGCCAAGAGCTACAGATGTTTCTGGTTCATAAACTAAAGCCGCGTCATTTAACTTCAACTTATCTAGTGCTTCGCGCAGTTCTGGATAGTCCGAACCATCAAGAGGATAAAGTCCCGAGAAAACCATTGGGACAGGATCTCGATATCCACCAAGTGATTCAACCGCTGGTCTGGCGGCCAAAGTAACAGTGTCACCTACGCGAGATTGCCTGACATCTTTTACACCAGTAATAAGGTAGCCAACTTCGCCAACGCCAATAGCCTTTGAGGAAACTGGATCGGGTGAGATGACACCGACTTCCAAAGTTTCGTGAGTCTCGCTAGTGCTCATCATTTTGATGCGATCTCGTTCTGGGATGCGTCCATCAATAACGCGAACGTATGTAACAACTCCGCGGTAAGTGTCATAAACCGAATCGAAAATTAGCGCACGCGCCGGTGCATCAGGATCGCCAACTGGAGCTGGGACTTGTTTCACTACTTCGTTAAGCAGTTCCTCAACGCCGATGCCTGTCTTTGCACTTACTTTCATCACGGTGTCAGGATCGCAACCCATAATGTGCGCAATTTCTGCGGCATACTTTTCTGGCTGCGCTGCCGGTAAATCAATTTTGTTAAGTACTGGAATAATCGTCAGATTATTCTCAAGAGCCAAATAAAGATTGGCTAAGGTCTGAGCTTCAATACCTTGGGCTGCGTCAACTAATAAAATTGCGCCTTCACAGGCAGCCAAACTTCGGCTAACTTCATAAGTGAAGTCCACGTGGCCAGGAGTATCAATTAAATTCAAAACGTAAGTCTGCTTGTCGTCGGCAACAAACGGCAGTCGAACCGCTTGGCTCTTAATAGTGATGCCGCGCTCGCGTTCGATGTCCATACGGTCTAGATACTGCGCACGCATGTGTCGCGGATCGACAATGCCAGTGATCTGCAGCATTCGATCTGCCAGTGTTGACTTGCCATGGTCGATATGGGCAATAATGCAGAAATTTCTAATAATTTTGGGGTCTGTGGCGCCCGGAGTGGGGGGATTAATTGCCTTCGACATTCGCTCATAATCCCACACTTGGGCGCAATTTGAGCATTCGGGTACTTCGCAGGTACTCTAGGGGTTCGAACACCAATTAATGAAGAGGCAAAAAGTGGCCAATATCAAGTCGCAGAAGAAGCGTATTTTGCAGAACGCTGCTGCCCAGGATCGCAATAAGGCTGTCCGCAGCGCACTAAAGACTAAGGTTCGTCGTTTCCGGGAAGCACTAGCTACTGGTGACGAGACTGCTGCAGCAACTGCACTTCGTGATGCCACTCGCGCACTAGATAAGGCTGCTTCAAAGGGTGTCATTCACAAGAACCAGGCTGCTAACCGCAAGTCAGCACTAGCCTCATCTTTGGTTAAGAAATAATCTAATCTTTAAAAAAGGCCGCCTTCGGGCGGTCTTTTTGTTTGCGCCTAAACCTTGGGGGCGCGAATTGCCATGAACTCTTTTTCGATGTGATACAAAGTTTGCGCGCTCTCAAGAGATCGTCCCCCCGGAATCGCGGCGTCATAAACCGTACCTTTACTCGACCGGTCTGCAAGAGCTAGTAAGCGCGCTGCAGCTGCAAGTTGATCTGGGTGCCATTTTGCTTTTTGGGCTCGCAAGAACCGAAGTTTCCAAGGTGGAACGCCAACTAGTGGAGCCAATTCATTTTCACTCATGTTCGCCGGCGCACTTGCGTATTTAATCAAGGCCCGCAATCCGCCGCTAATTGCCGAAACGGCTGGGACTGCCGCGTTCGAGTCATTAGTCATGGCCCAGCGAAACTTTTCTAGTAGTTCAATCGGCTGGGCATTCCACATTGCATCACTTAAGTCCCAACCCATCACGCCAACAACGCCTGCGTAATACTGGGAAACTTCAACTTCATCGATTACATCGGCTTCGGTGTCAGCGCACAGTTGCGAGACTGCGGCAAGTAATTCACCCAGATTTGAACCAATTGAAGCCTGTAATGCAGTAATCGCACCCGTCGTTGCTTTGCGTTCATGTCTGCGAAATTCCGCGATCAATGCGGCCTCTAAATCTTTGGCCTTTAGTTCTCCACATGCAGCCTCGAGCACATCACCTTTGCGAATTGTGTCTAGGAGTTTCTTTCCTTTTACCCCACCTGGATGAGTGATGACTATCCGAACGTGCTCGGGTACATCTGCAATTGCGCTAATCAAAATATCGGCAACATCATCGGTCGCGCCATCAATTCCCTGCACCACAATGACAGTTAATTCGCCAAATAGTGATGGGGAAAGTGTATTAGCTAATTCACCGGCTGCAGAGTCACTGCTAGCTGAGATGTCTTGGCGAATTGCGGCTGGATCAGCTTTGCGAGCCGAAGCAACCACGCCATCGATTACTCGCTGAACCAAAACTGATTCCTTGCCGACAGCAAGAACTATCTGCGCTTGGTCTGTTGCCGACTTCTTTGCCATGGGTTCAATATGTCACGAGCCACTGACTAACGATGGGTCGCCACCCGAATCTTGGAGTCACGCACAACTATGGCTATGTCGCCGTTGCGATCTGTCCGAAATACTTGGCTTCCCGTTAATTCATAAAGCGAAATCGTTTCTGGCGCTGGGTGGCCATAGCCGTTGTTCTTGCCCACTGAAACTAGCGCGATCTCGGCATTAGCCCAAGCTGCAAAGTCAGATGACTGATATTTGGAGCCATGATGAGCGACCTTGATAACTTCAAAATTAATAGGTCTAATTGTTCGTACGATTTCCTCTTGTACTGGTGGCTCAATATCGCCAGTTAACAAAATGTCTATTCCAGCTACTTTTACAGCGATGACCACGCTGGCATTATTGGCATCACTTCCCTGGCCAAGAATTAACTGACTGGGCCACAGGCAAGTGAACTTTATGCCATTAATTTCAAATTGTTCGGGATAAGTCATTACCGAAGCGCTTTGATTTCGATCGCGCAGTACCTGGGAAACGTACTCAGTCGTTAATGGTGGGTCGCCAAGTGGGCTAACCCGAATTTGTGACACGGTGCGAGACTTAAAGACTCCATCAAGTCCTCCTACGTGGTCAGCATGAAAATGGGTCAATAACAAAACCGGGATTTTCTTGATGTGAAGCTCAGTGAGGCAACGATCAATTGCATCTGGATCACCGCCAACGTCGACTAAAACGGCTTCGTTAGGTCCCACTCGAATAACAGTGGCATCACCTTGGCCAACATCACAGGAGACCATTACCCAGCCTGCAGGTGGCCATGGTTTAAGGCTTAAGGTCGGTGGCTGCCATAACAAGAACACTGCAGCAGTAAGTACCGAAACAAAGATCGACTTGGATTCGAGCGCGAGTCGTCGCCACTGGATTGCAGCGTGGACTCCGACTGAAACCATTGTGATCGAAAGTACGACACCTAACTTTCCACTTGGCCACGGTATGGTCAACCAGTCAATCCCAGCACTCAAGTGCGCGATGCCTGCAATCATTTGGGCAAATAGCCCAGCGCTCCACGCAATCAACTCCCCTATGTGACTAGAAATTGGATTAACAAGTGCTGCGAGTAAACCCAATATCATTGTTGGTCCAGCAAGTGGAACCGCCAACATGTTCGCTGGAATCGTAACTAGTGATAACGGTGATCCCAATCCAACAAGTATCGGAAATACTGCAAATTGAGCAGCGACAGTAACTGCCAAAGTTTGTATTACCCAAAATGGAATTTGCTTTGAAGTTTTCACTTCCAAGAAATTCATTATTCGTGGTGCAAACAGTACTAACCCTGTAGTTGCCGCAACTGAAAGCGCAAACCCATATGACATGGCAAGCCACGGATCCAAGGCCACTAATCCAATAACTGCGACGGCTAACGCAGGTACGGATGATTTGTTTGAGCTGGTGAAAGTAGCCACCAGTGCAACCAGTCCCATTACAGTTGCCCGCAACACACTGGGCTGTGGCCTGACCAAGATAACAAATCCGACTAGTGCCACGACGATAATAAAATATTGTAAATTTATGTTTGCTCGAAACCTGCGCATTACCGCCAATACCAAAACAATCAGTAGCGTCACATTAGTTCCCGACACGGAAATCAAATGCGTCAAGCCAGCGCTTTTCATGTTGCTGGCTAAATCGTTGGTAAGTGCCGAACTATCACCTAACGCCAGACCCGGCACTAGTCCTTTTGCAGCCGCAGACCTTCCTCGCAAAGACTCGTGAAGTCCGGACCGTAAATCTGCGGCCAGCCACTGATAGCGAGGCGGAGATTCAATGTCTTCTGGAACTGCAAGCAATTTCAGGTAAGCTGCATACGGTTTGCCCAATGGCGCGGTCGAAAGTTTGCCGGTAACCGATATTTTCTGCCCAGGTATATAAGTTTTGAGTGCGGAAACTATTTCTGGCTCACTTGCAAAAACTAGAACTGGTGAGTGAAGGTCAAATGTTTGACTATGAATTGTGGCAGATTCCAGTCGCAAGGTAATTCGAAGCACTTCTTGATTCGCCCAATCGAGCTGGCCTTTACGATTCGAGATTATTGGATCCGAGGTTACGACCGCTGCGCCTTTGATGACGACATTACTTGCACTTGCCTGTGCCACTGGCCCATAAGTAAGTGGATAAATTCGTAGTAACGAAATCGTGATACCAAGTAACGCCCCTAATGCGAGCATCACGACTAACGTCGTTAAATCAATTTCAGTATTGGAAAGTCTTCTAGGGATTAATTGAATTAGAAGTACTGCGACTGCGGCCGTAACCCAAAACCAAACTGGATTTCCTAAACTGTAAATTCCAATTGTTAAAGCTGCTGACAGCCAAGTCGCCAAGGCAAGCGGCGCTAATCGAAAATCCACTTAAATTCGAACGAGTGGTTTTAGATTCGCAAAGACTTTCGGACCGATGCCAGGAACTTCTTGCAGTTCTTCAACCGAATGAAACCTTTGATTTGTTTCACGCCATGCCACAATCCGACCGGCCATCACCGGACCAACACCAGGCAAGGCATCAAGGTCGGTTTCCGATGCTTGGTTAATGTTTATACGTGGATCACTCGCAACGTCACTGGATTGGGCATTTCCGATAAAAATCATTTGGCCATCAGATAACCGTTCTGCCAAATTCAACGACGTTACATTGGCACTTGGTGTCAATCCCCCAGCCGCCGCAATTGCATCGGCAACTCGATCACCCGCATTAAGCGTTACTAAGCCGGGAGTTAGTACATCACCTTTTACATCAACCACGATTTGGTTTGTGGCACCAAGGTCGCCACTGCCATCAGTAACTGTGGGCGATTTGGAAGTTCCTGGAATTGCAATCCCGTTATTGGTTACCACTGGAACTGTTGTTGGTGATGGGCGATTTAGCCAAACTAATAACCCAACAACTGAAACTGCGACTATTACAAATTTTGCAATAGGGGCGATGGCTTGCTTCGGTGGATTAATCAAGATTTGCGCTGGCTCGGTTGGAAGCGAAACGTCTGGGCGACTACCAAAGACCTTTTCTAATCGCGCCAACGCAAGATTAGTAACCTGCAAAGATTGCCGATGAAACACCTTCATGGCTTGAAGATTAGGTTGAGAAAACTAAGGAAAAATACTTCTCACTAAATGTGTGGGAAACCTAAACCTGTGGACTCACTACAACTGCTATCGAGCCGGGGCCCACGTGAGTTCCAACCACTGCGCCAGCTGGGGACACTTCGATGTTTGTTACACCAGTTCGCATCATTAGTTGAGTAGCCATGGCTTCAGCTGGGGCTTGGGCTTCAACGTGGTGCACTGCGATTTCAGACTTGATTCGGGCAGCTGCGCTAACTATCTCAACCATTCGAGCCAAAGCTTTTTCACTGGTCCTGACTAGTTCGCGTTGCTCGACTTTGCCGTTAATCATATGAAGTAGCGGCTTCAGGTCCATAGCTTTACCCATTCGGGCCTGTATCGCGTTAATTCGTCCGCCTCGCTCTAAGAATTCAAGGGTGTCGACGTAAAACGTAATAGATGCGCCACTGCATTTGCGATTGATCAAGCTGACGACATCTGCGTGTGCTGCGCCGTTGGCCGCCAATCGTGCGCCGGCAAGCACAGCAAAGCCCATCATCATCGCGATCCCACGAGAATCAATTACATCTACTGGGAAATCGACTCGGCGGCTAGCCAAGACTGCGGATTCATAAGTTCCAGAAAGTTCACTTGATAAATGAACGCTGACAATTGAGTCTGCGCCATTGGCATGGAGGTTCTCATAAGCTGCAACAAATAGGTCTGGGTTTGGTCGTGAAGTCGTTACTGATTTTCCAGCACGCAATGCGGTGGCAACCTGTTCTACTGTGATTCCATCAACTTCATTAAAAGCAGTTCCGTTACTGATGACTTGTAGTGGCACTACTTCAATAGCTAACTGCGCTACCAATGCTTTAGGCAGATAAGCAGTTGAGTCCGTTACGATGCCAACTGACATTGGTTAGCCCAGAACTATATTGACAAGTTTTGGCGGACGCACCACAACTACTTTGATGGTCTGTCCCGCGATTGCTTCAATAACTGAAGCTTGGCTCATAGCTAGTTCGCGCATCTGGTCTTCGGTGATGCTTGGTGAAATCTCTAGGCGTTCCTTAATTTTGCCATTTACTTGAATTACGCACTGAACGGAATCTTCGACAAGAAGTTTTGGGTCAACTTCTGGCCAGGGCGCTAACGCAACTGAAGGCTGGTGGCCAAGGCGCGACCACATTTCTTCTGCGGTGTAAGGGGCGACCAAGGACAGCATGATTGCTACCGCTTCGCAGGCTTCGCGTACCGCAGGATCGGCTGCGCCACATCCAGAATCAATTGCTTTACGCGTGACATTTACTAATTCCATAGTGCGAGCCACGGCAACATTGAAACGATAAGTTTCAACCGCTAGCTGAGCATCGTTAATGGCTTTGTGAGTTGCCTTACGCAAAGCCAGATCGCCGTCTGCAAAAGCTACGCCAGTTGCGCTGGTTGCATCGCCAGCTAGTCGGTAAGCACGAGCTAAGAATTTTCTAGCTCCACTTGGCGAAACATCTGCCCAGTCAACATCATCTTCGGGTGGTCCAGAGAAAACCAGGGCTAACCGAATTGCATCAACGCCATGTTCAGATAATTCTTCGCTGAGTTTTACAAGGTTGCCGCGACTCTTACTCATCGCTGAGCCATCCATCTGGACCATGCCTTGGTTAAGTAGTCGCTTGAATGGCTCGACAAAATCCACCATGCCCATGTCGTACATAACTTTGGTAAAGAAGCGACTGTAAAGCAGGTGCAGGATTGCGTGGGTTACGCCACCCACGTACTGGTCAACTGGCAACCACTTCTTGGCCTCGGCTTGATCAAACGGCGCAGTACTTAACTGTGGGTTTAGATACCGCATGTAGTACCAAGATGAATCTACGAAAGTATCCATAGTGTCGGCGTCACGACGAGCTGGTCCCGCACACTTTGGACAAAGGACATTGGCCCATTCGTCTGCTGCGCCAAGAGGTGAAGTTCCCTTTGGAGCTAAATCAAGTCCAGCAGCATCTGGCAGCCGGACTGGTAATTGGTCAATCGGTACTGGCACCTCGCCACAAGCTGGGCAGTGAATGATTGGGATCGGAGTTCCCCAGAAGCGTTGCCGAGAAATTAACCAGTCACGTAGTCGGTAATTAGTTGCCGGCTTACCCAGGCTCTTGGTTTCAAGTTCGGAAATGATCTTGGCAATTGCATCGGCTTTACCTAAACCATCAAGATTCCCAGAGTTAACGTGCGCGCCATCATCAGCCGTTGCTTCGCCAGTAACGGCAGGGTCAGTGTCAGACTGCACAACTACTCGAACCGGCAAGTCAAAAGCCTTGGCGAAATCTAAATCTCGTTGATCATGGGCTGGAACTGCCATGATTGCGCCTGTGCCATAGTCAGCAAGTACGTAATCGCTTGCCCAAATTTGTAGTCGCTCGCCATTTACTGGATTAATCGCATAACGATTTAGGAATACGCCAGTCTTTGGGCGATCAGTTGCCAATCTGTCCATGTCACTTGTTGATTTAACTTTCTCTAAATATTCATTAAAGGCAGTTTCGCTGTCAGTCCCCTGCGCCAATTCCGCAGCAAGTGCTGAATCAACCGCAACGACGAAGAAAGTTGCGCCATAAAGTGTGTCAGGGCGAGTTGTGTAAACCACAACTGGTTGCGCACGACCTTCGATTTCAAAACTAACTTCAGCGCCTTGGGAGCGACCAATCCAGTTACGCTGCATCAGCAGAACTTTTTCCGGCCACTGTCCTTCAAGTTCTTTCATGTCATCAAGTAAGCGGTCGGCATAATCTGTGATCTTGAAGTACCACTGATTTAATTTCTTTTTCGTTACCGCAGAGTCGCAGCGTTCGCATTCTCCGCCAACAACTTGTTCATTTGCCAAAACTGTTTGACAGGACGGACACCAGTTAACTGCAGAATCTTTTCGGTAAGCCAAACCACGTTCATACATTTGCAAAAAGAACCACTGGTTCCATTGGTAATACTCTGGGTCGCAGGTATTTAGTACGCGATCCCAATCAAATGAACAGGCGTAGCGTCGCATTGAAGCTTTTTGAATAGCGATGTTTTCATACGTCCAGATTGCTGGGCTTTCATTGCGCTTGATCGCAGCATTTTCAGCCGGTAGCCCAAAAGCATCCCAACCAATTGGGTGCATGACATTAAAGCCTTGGTGCACCCAGTAGCGAGAGATCACGTCACCGAGTGCGTAAGCCTCGGCATGTCCCATATGTAAGTCGCCCGATGGGTAGGGAAACATATCCAAAACGTATTTAGTTGGCCGATTATCATCTGGGCGTCCCGAGCGAAATGGCGCTAATTCATCCCAAATTGGCAGCCATTTTTCCTGAACCGCGTGAACGTCATAGAAATTGGGGTCTGGAATCGCCTGTTCGCTCATGATCCCTAAGAATACTGGGAAATGGCCGGAGTCTAGAATCGGCATTGTGTCTAAGCGCGGATGGATCCTATTTGTCGCGCTAGGAATCATATGGGGCACGCCTTACCTATTCATTCGAATTGCGGTTGCCGACCTATCTCCTGCCATTGTGGTTTTTAGTCGAGTCATAATTGCAGCTGCGTTATTACTACCGATCGCCATCCACCAGGGACATGCACGGACCTTGCGAACCCATTGGAAAGGCATCCTGACATTTGCCGTAATTGAAATGTGCATTCCATTTGGCGCACTTGGTGTTGCTGAGAAGGAAATTTCTAGCTCGTTAACTGGCTTGCTGATTGCTGCAGTTCCGTTGATAAACGCGGTCATTTCTCGACAACTGGGATTGGATTCGGTTTGGGATGCTCGGCGTATCGCCGGATTATTCATCGGCTTTATTGGTGTTGGCATGCTGGTTGGCTTTGATGTCAGCGCAAGTAACTATTGGGCAATCTTGATTTGTTTTATTGCCGCATCTGGCTACGCACTCGGTCCGATTATTATCACCAAGTTACTTAGTGATGCTGCAAGTATCGGAGTAATTGCTTGGTCACTTCTTGTTGCAGGAGTTATTTACTTACCTATCGTTATTTTTGAAATTGCAAATGACTCTTGGCGCGCTCCCGGTGTAACGGATGTATCTACCCAGGCAATTCTTAGTGTGATTGCACTTGCAGTTTTATGTTCAGCGATCGCATTCGTAGCACTATTTGCCTTGGTTGATGAAGTTGGACCAACTCGCACCACCGTTATAACTTACATAAATCCTGCGGTCGCAATTATTCTTGGAATCATAATTCTGAGTGAGCCAATTACTACGGGAATCATTATCGGATTTCCACTGGTATTAATTGGATCCGTAATGGCAACGCGACGAAATGTGGCAGTTACTTAACTGCGAGCAGTAAATCCTCGGGCATATTGATTTGGCCACGGGATTTCATCGCCAAGATCAGCTGCAGCTTGAATTGGCCAACGCGGATTACCCAGCATCGAGCGACCAATCATTACAGCAGCAACAGTTCCGTCTTCTAAAATTGCTTCGGCTTGTTCGGCAGTTGTGATCAAACCAACGGCATTTGTCAAAATTCCAGCCTCTTGTTGAATCTGGCGAGCGAATTGAACTTGATAGCCCGGGCCGAGTTCAATTTTCTGCGCTAATGAGGTGCCCCCTGATGAGCAGTCAACCAAATCAACACCACGAGCTTTAAGTTCTCGCGAAAGTGCTACTGAGTCATCAATCCCCCAACCACCTTCGATCCAATCGGATGCAGAAATTCGAACGAATAGTGCACGTGTAGCTGGGACTACCATTCGGACTTCACTCGCGATTTGGCAAAGTAGTCTGATGCGATTTTCAAATGAGCCGCCGTATTCGTCAGTTCGCTTATTTGAAATGGGCGACAGGAACTCATGAAGTAGATAGCCATGCGCAGAATGAATCTCGACTACGTCAAAGTCTGCAGATATTGCTCGTTCGGCCGCGGCAACAAAATCAGCACGCAGTAGTGCGATATCAGAAAGGGATAGCGCAGTTGGCTCAGTAAAGCCTTCAAAGGCAACAGCCGATGGTGCCACGCTTTGCCAGCCACCTTCGCCAACTGAAACTTGCGCGCCGCCTTCCCAGGGCGCTTTAGCGGATGCCTTGCGTCCAGCGTGGGCGATTTGGATTCCCGCCTTTGTGCCTTGGCGATGCGCAAACCGGGGAATTTCGGCAAGCACTTGAGCTTGTTGATCAGTCCAGATTCCAGAATCAGCAGGCGTGATTCGCCCGTCTGGATGCACTGCAGATGCTTCGACCATTACTAGTCCCGCGCCACCTGTGATGAAGGCGCCGTAATGAACGGCATGCCAGTCTTGAATCAGACCATTTACCGCTGAGTACTGGCACATCGGACTAACCCAGGCACGATTCTTGAAAGTAACGCCACCAACAGTTAGTTCCGAAAATAGCTTGCTCATCTAGTCCCCAATGGTTGCGACCATGATCGCTTTAATTGTGTGCAGGCGATTTTCCGCTTGATCAAAAACCACACTTGCCTCAGATTCAAAAACATCGTGCGTGACTTCAAGCCCATCATGCATACCGGTCTTGTTAGCAATTTCGCGGCCCACAGTGGTTTGTTCATTGTGGAAACCTGGCAAGCAATGCATGAATTTCGCATTTGCATTTCCGGTTTTCGCTAGCGCGACATCATTTACTTGGTAGCTACCAAGTAATTCCACGCGCTCTTTCCAAACTTCTTCAGATTCGCCCATAGAAACCCAAACATCGGTGTGAATAAAGTCTGACCCTGGCAGTGCTTCATCCATATCTTCAGTAAGCAAAATCGAGCCACCACTTTTTGCTAGCAAGCCTTGGGCGATTTCTTGAACATCTGCTGCCGGCCACAAAGCTTTTGGAGATGCGATTCGTATGTCAGCTCCCAGAAGTGCGGAAGTAACTAGTAGTGAGTTACCCATGTTGGAGCGGGCATCGCCAACGTAGGTAAATGAAATGTCTTTTGGTTGTTTGCCGGAGTGTTCGATCATAGTTTGGAAATCAGCCAGCATCTGTGTTGGATGCCATTCATCAGTTAAGCCGTTGTAAACCGGGACTCCCGAAAATTCAGCAAGTTCTTCAATCTGTGATTGGGTCTTGCCGCGATATTGAATTGCGTCGTAATAGCGAGATAGCACGCGAGCGGTGTCGGCAATGGACTCTTTGTGTCCAACTTGCGAAGACAAGCCATCTAAATAAGTGGTGTGGGCACCTTGATCAAATGCGGCAACTTCAAAGGCGCAGCGCGTTCTGGTTGAGGACTTTTCAAAAATTAGCGCAACGTTTCGGCCAACCATGCGTTGGATTTCGCGACGTTCTTTCTTCTGTGCCTTGAGGTCGATCGCTAGCTCAATTAGGTACAGGAATTCATCACTTGTGAAGTCGATTTCTTTTAAGAAATCTCGATTCTTCAAATCCATGGTTACTCCGGGGAAGGCTAGGAAAAAGTAAAGCTAGGGAACTCTTAAGTCCCCTAGCCTACCTGTTTGAAATTAGCGTCCAGTCAAGCTCATGATGTGCTTAACGCGGGTGTAGCCCTCAATTGCCTCAGTAGACAAGTCGTTTCCGTGGCCCGAGTGCTTGAATCCACCGTTTGGCATTTCAGCAGCCTGGACCAAGTGGCAGTTAACCCAAACCTGACCAAAGTCCAGATCCTGTGAAGTGCGGATGACTCGACCATGGTTTTCAGACCAGATCGAAGCAGCCAAACCAAAGTCCACGTCATTAGCCATCTCGATGGCTTGCGCTTCATCCTTGAAAGTCTGGATTGTTTGCACGGATGCAAATACTTCAGTTTGAATCATTTCATCGTCTTGCTTTAGGCCCGCGATCAATGTTGGTTCAAAGTAGTAGCCACCATTTAGACGTTGTGCCTTGCCGCCGGTCAAGATTTCGGCATGCTTTGGAAGTCGATCTATAAAACCTTGCACACGATCAAGTTGGTTCTGGCTATTTAGTGAGCCATAGAAGTGATCGTCATTTTCAGGTGCACCAAATTTAAACTCAGCAACTTTCTTGGCAAGTGCTGCCGTGAATTCCTTGGCGATTCCCTCTTGCACGAGTACGCGAGTACCAGCAGCGCAGTCTTGGCCTGCGTTGTAAAGGTTGGCTTCGGCAACGCCTTGAACCGTTTTTTCCATATCGCAATCGTCATAAACGATTACTGGTGCTTTGCCACCAAGTTCAAGGTGAACGCGCTTTAAATCTGGCGCAGCACTGGCTGCAATTTCCATACCAGCGCGAACTGAGCCAGTGATTGAAACTAGATCTGGGCGCTTGTGCGCAACCATCGCGCGACCGGTATCACGATCACCATAAATAATGTTGGCAACTCCTGCTGGCAAATGCTCAGCAAAAATTTCCGCCATGATGCTCGCGGTGTGTGGCGTGGTATCTGATGGCTTAAGCACGATGGTGTTACCCATTGCAAGGGCTGGGGCAAACTTCCACACGGCCATAAGTAATGGGTAGTTCCATGGCGCAACCTGCGCACAAACACCAACCGGTTCGCGGCGAACTGTGGAGTCATATCCAGTTAAGTATTCGCCGGTTGACCAACCAGGCAAGTTGCGCGCAAGTGTGGCATGAAAACGAGTGTGGTCTACACACTGTGGGAATTCTGCATCGCGCATCCACCAAAGTGGCTTACCAGTATTTTGGATTTCAGCTGCAATGATTTCATCCGCGCGAGCTTCCATTGATTCGGCAATGCGAAACAGTGCTAGCGAACGATCTGCTGGTGCGGTGCGCTTCCAGCCATCAAAAGCATTGCTGGCAGCTTTGAATGCAGCATCGACATCGGCTTCACGAGAAAGCGGCGCAGTTCCGTAAACCTGACCGATAGCTGGATTTTCAAATGACATAGTTTCGTTGCTGGCGTTATCAACAAATTTGCCATTGATGAAGTTCTTTAGCGTTGTCATTACTTTCCTTTACCTAATTAGCGACTGGCAACGCCAGCTGCAGCTTCCAAAACACACAATGCGCCAAGACGAATCGTTCGCTCATCCGTTGAGTCAATCGTGGCGTCAATTTCAGTAATGTCCATGCTAGTCACCCGCGCGTGAGATGTCGCTAAGAATGTCAGTTCTCGGACATCATCGGCAGAAAGGCCCCCTGGGGTTGCAGCTGGGCAAGCTGGGGTCACCGCGCGGTCACACACGTCCACATCTAAGTCATAGTGAATCTGTCCACCACTGGCTCCGGCAATGCTGATGGCTTGGGCCATGATGTCTTCGAGGGATCGGCTGCGCATTTCCGCGCGAGTAATGACGGTTATGCCGTATTCCTTCACGCGACGGGCATACTCGGGAGAATTCGCATAATCACTTATTCCTATTTGCACAATGTGTGTGCCTTGCAAACCCGCAGCAATTAAGCGTCGCACTGGCGAACCGTTGCTGATGCCTTCGCGAATATCGTGATGGGCATCAATTGTGATGAGACCAGCTTTTCCAATTTCGTCAGCCCATAAACCTTTGCCGACAGAATAAGTTATTGCATTATCGCCACCGAGAGCAACTAACAAGTTTTGCTTGCCGCGGAGTTCATCCATCTTTGCGAAAACTCGCGCTTCGCCCTCTTCCCAATCTGGATCTGGAATGTTTCCAGCATCTCGCACTGAGACCGACGCAATATCTAAATCGTGCGCCCAGGAATAAGTTGAATACTTATAAAGTGCCTGGCGAATGGCATCTGGAGTTTTGTCGGCACCTGTTGGCGTAAGCGATGTTAAGTGCGCGCCCACTCCCACAACTGTGATGTCAGTCTTTTCCGCCGTTGAGCCAGCTTCGAGCCAGTGTCCAGCACGGGGCCAAAATTCATCTACCGGAAGGTTTGTCATAAATACCCTTTCAACGACTTAACCATAGCCTTTTAGGATCCTTAAGATCTGGGCAAGTACCTGCAGTAACCTCGATTAGTACTAAATAGCCAAAGGAAACACATGACTTCAGGACCGCGCCCAGTTAGAGCCGCTCGGGGCACTACTTTGACGACCAAGGGTTGGCAACAGGAAGCCGCGCTTCGCATGCTGCAAAACAACCTTGATCCAGAAGTTGCCGAGTATCCAGATGAATTAGTCGTCTATGGCGGCACCGGTAAAGCTGCCCGTAACTGGGAATCCTTCGATGCCATCGTGCGCACCCTGACGAACTTGGAGAATGACGAAACCATGTTGGTACAGTCTGGAAAGCCAGTTGGTGTCTTCCAGACACACGAGTGGGCACCTCGCGTAATTCTGGCTAATTCGAATTTGGTTGGTGACTGGGCAACTTGGCCAGAGTTCCGACGTTTGGAACACATGGGATTGACCATGTACGGGCAGATGACTGCAGGCTCTTGGATCTACATCGGAACCCAAGGAATTTTGCAGGGAACATATGAAACTTTCGCCGCTGTTGCTGCCAAGAAATTTGGCGGCACTTTGGCTGGCACACTAACTATCACTGGTGGATGTGGTGGCATGGGTGGCGCTCAGCCGTTGGCCGTAACTATGAACGATGGCGTTTGCTTAATGATCGACATTGACCCAACACGTCTGCAACGTCGCGTTGAAACTAGATACCTTGATGAAATTGCAAATGATCTTGATGATGCCGTTCGCAGGTGCTTAGATGCCAAAGCAGCACGTAGACCTCTTTCCGTTGGTCTAGTTGGAAATGCCGCTGAAGTACTTCCGAAACTGCTCGCAATGGATGTCGATGCTGACATTGTTACGGACCAAACCTCAGCGCACGATCCGCTTTACTACATTCCCGCAGGCATGGACTTTGCCGATGCGCGCGAGTATGCAGACAACAAGCCAGATGAATTCACCAAGCTCGCGCAAGAGTCAATGGCAAAGCATGTCGAAGCCATGGTTGGGTTCATGGATAAAGGCGCCGAAGTTTTTGATTACGGCAACAGCATTCGGGATGAAGCCCGTAAGGGTGGTTATGACCGTGCCTTTGAATTCCCAGGCTTCATTCCCGCTTACATTCGTCCGCTGTTTTGTGAAGGTAAAGGCCCATTTCGTTGGGCTGCGCTTTCAGGTGATCCAAAAGATATTGCCCGCACCGACCAAGCAGTCCTTGATCTGTTCCCAGACAATGATCACTTGCGTCGCTGGATCACTATGGCCCAAGAACGTGTGGCATTCCAAGGTCTGCCCGCTCGAATTTGCTGGTTAGGTTACGGTGAGCGCGACAAGGCAGGCCTTGCCTTTAACGACCTAGTTGCAAGCGGCGAAGTTAGTGCGCCAATTGTGATTGGTCGCGATCACTTGGACTGTGGATCGGTTGCCTCGCCTTATCGCGAATCCGAAGCCATGCTGGATGGATCTGATGCAATCGCTGATTGGCCACTGCTTAACGCCATGATCAATATTTCCTCAGGCGCATCCTGGGTTTCAATCCACCATGGTGGTGGCGTCGGTATTGGTCGATCAATTCACGCTGGGCAGGTATCTGTGGCTGATGGCACGCTACTTGCCGCGCAAAAGCTGGCACGTGTTTTAACCAATGACCCAGGTATGGGCGTGATTCGTCACGTGGATGCGGGCTATGACAGGGCAATTGAAGTTGCAGCAGAAAGGAATGTTCACATTCCAATGGCGCCACATGCACATGAAGCCAAGAGTGCAAATGGTGACTTACTTTAACCATGAGTAATTCATTTACGCTGACCAACATCAGTCAACTTGTTACCAACAATTCCGCAATCGGAGATGGCGACCTTGGTGTAATCACAAATGCTGCGATTACGGTAACTGATGGAATTGTTAGCTGGGTTGGCCAGGCAAGTGATGCGGATTCAAGCGTTGCCAAAACTGATGTTGGTGGCCGAAGTCTGATACCAGGCTTTGTTGATAGTCACTCGCACCTAATATTTGCCGGTGATCGCTCCGAAGAATTCGCCGCTCGTATGGCAGGTGTCCCCTATTCCGCCGGTGGTATCAAAGTAACTACTGATGCCACACGCAGTGCTAGCGATGATCAATTACGAAATGTTGCTCGAGATTTGATAACAGAGATGCAGGAATCTGGCACTACAACTGTTGAGATTAAATCTGGGTATGGCCTTGATGTAGCAAATGAAGAACGCAGCGTGCGAATTGCCGCTGAGTTAACTGATGAAGTTACTTTCCTGGGTGCTCATGTGGTTGCTCCAGAATTCGCTAATGACGCCGATTCTTATGTCGACCTAGTCGTTGGCAAAATGCTTGATGCCTGTGCGCCGCATTCGAGTTGGATCGATGTTTTTTGTGACCGTGGTGCATTTACTACTGCACAATCACGTCGGATTTTGGAAGCTGGCATTGCTAAGCAGCTAAAGCCGCGAATTCATTTGAATCAATTGGAGCAAGGCGATGGCATCACTATGGCCATTGAATTAGATTGCGCCTCAGCGGATCACTTAACTTACTTAACAGATGCGGACATAACTGCCCTAGCCGCCAGCAATACCGTGGCTGGGTTAGTTCCAGGAGCTGACTTCAGCACACGCGCGCCACATTACCCACGTGGGCGCGATCTGCTGGATGCTGGCGCCGTCGTAGCCCTGTCCCCTGATTGCAACCCGGGAAGTTCCTTCACCACCAACATGCCATTGATGATTGCCCTTGCCGTCCGTGAGATGCGCCTGACGGTTGATGAAGCATTGTTTGCGGCCACGATGGGTGGCGCAATTTCACTTCGCCGCGATGATGTGGGGCACCTATCAATTGGAGCAAGAGCAGACTTTGCCTTGCTGAATGCACCGAGCTACATTCATTTGGCTTACCGACCTGGTGTGCCGTTGATCAGTACTACTTGGAAAGATGGAAATGTCATTTTCACAAAAGGAGATCTCGCATGAGTCGCACTGAAGTGGTTATAAACACCACCGGAATGACATTTGAAGATGTGCTTGCAGTTGCTCGCCATGACGCCAAAATTGTCATTGCACCGGCAACCATCGAAGCGGTTGCACATACTCGCAGTCGAGTTGATGCCTTAGCTTCCTCCCCTGACCCGGTCTATGGAATCTCAACCGGATTTGGTGCCCTAGCTAATCGCCATGTGACTCCGGAATACCGAGTGCAACTTCAGAAGTCACTCATTCGTTCGCATGCAGCTGGATTAGGAAACTTGGTCGAACGTGAAGTTACTCGCGCGTTGATGACTCTGCGCCTAAAGACGCTTTGCTCCGGTCACACTGGTGTTCGTCCAGTTGTCGTTGAAACCATGGCAGCAATTCTTAATGCCGGCATCACGCCTGCAGTTTATGAATTTGGATCCCTTGGTTGCAGCGGTGATTTAGCGCCGCTGGCTCACTGCGCGCTTGTATTAATGGGTGAAGGTGAAGTTGTAGGTAGCGATGGTCGAATTACACCAGCTGCTGAGGCCTTGAAGGCAGCAGGAATTGAACCAGTTGAACTGCGTGAAAAAGAAGGTTTAGCGCTCATCAACGGAACTGACGGCATGCTTGGCATGTTGATAATGGCAATTGATGACTTAACTATGTTGTGTGACTCAGTTGATGTGACAGCCGCTATGAGCGTTGAAGCTTTGCTTGGAACTGACCAAGTGTTCTTGCCGGAATTGCATGAACCGCTGCGACCACATCCGGGTCAGGCACTAAGTGCCGCAAACATGCTTCACGCGCTGAAAGACAGTGCAATCGTGGCATCCCATATAAACGACACATCGGTTGTGCAGGATGCGTATTCACTTCGTTGTGCACCACAAGTTACTGGCGCAGTTCGCGACACTATTGCGCACGCAACGCTGGTCGCCACCCGTGAACTAGCCGCAGCCGTAGATAACCCGGTTGTGCTTTCCGATGGCAGAGTTTCGTCAAATGGAAATTTCCATGGCGCGCCAGTTGGATACGTGTTGGACTTCTTGGCGATCGCAGCCGCTGATCTTGGATCCATTTGCGAACGTCGCACCGATCGCATGCTTGATAAGGCTCGTTCACACGGACTGCCACCATTCCTAGCTGATGATCCTGGTGTGGACTCGGGTCTAATGATCGCGCAATACACCCAAGCCGCATTGGTTTCCGAAAATAAGCGTCTAGCTGTGCCAGCAAGTGTGGATTCCATCCCAAGTTCTGCGATGCAAGAAGATCACGTATCAATGGGTTGGAGCGCTGGGCGCAAGCTTCGCCAAGTGGTTGAAAATCTGACCAAGATTGTTGGTATTGAGTATTTAACGGCAGCGCGCGCAATTGATCTGCGCGCTCCGCTGCA
>CAESAD010000011.1_pt1 | contig 52668 bp, 48 predicted proteins | sample 7263541 | NCBI WGS metagenome assembly CAESAD01 (sample SAMEA6814110, study PRJEB35770) | freshwater metagenome | biome: Freshwater; feature: Freshwater reservoir; material: water | place: Czech Republic | collected 2017-07-26 | depth 30m m
ACAGGCTGATCTTGCCCGAGAGTCCATATCGACGGCATGGTTTGGCACCTCGATGTCGGCTCGTCGCATCCTGGGGCTGGAGTTGGTCCCAAGGGTTGGGCTGTTCGCCCATTAAAGCGGCACGCGAGCTGGGTTTAGAACGTCGTGAGACAGTTCGGTCCCTATCTTCCGCGCGCGTAAGAGTCTTGAGAAGGGCTGCCCCTAGTACGAGAGGACCGGGGTGGACGAACCTCTGGTGTGCCAGTTGTCCTGCCAAGGGCACGGCTGGTTGGCTACGTTCGGAAGGGATAACCGCTGAAAGCATCTAAGCGGGAAGCCTGCTTCAAGATGAGGACTCTCACTGTTTATCAGGTAAGGCCCCCAGTAGATGACTGGGTTGATAGGCCGGAGGTGGAAGTGCGGCAACGCATGCAGCTGACCGGTACTAATAGGCCGAGGACTTGTCTCTTATCTATTTATTTAGAACAGAATTATTTTTTCTTTTTGCATCGCGTCCACTGTGCGGTTCCCGATTTACGGTCGGGAACTACAACAAATAAATCACTCGCAAGAGAGGTCTATTTGTTTACAACTGAATAGTTGATTGTTCGACCGAAATCGAAAGAGTTTCGGCGACCATGGCGAAGGGGAAACGCCCGGCTCCATTCCGAACCCGGAAGCTAAGCCCTTCAGCGCCGATGGTACTGCACTTGTGAAGGTGTGGGAGAGCAGGACGTCGCCGGACAATTATTCAAAAAAGGGTCACCTTCGGGTGGCCCTTTTTTATTTGTAAAGATATCTCATTATTTTTCACACTTGCATTTCATGACATCATTTGTCTTACTAATCTGAAGGAATCTCAATAGAGGAGTTTCGTTGCAGTTTTCAAAATCATTCAATGTTGTTGGCATTCACTGTGAAGGTGAAGTTGGCAATGTAATCGTTGGTGGCCTTGGTCAAATCCCTGGTGAATCGATGCTGGATAAAAGAAATTTTCTCGCCGCTAATCGAGACTGGATACGCAAGTTGATTTTGAGTGAACCTCGCGGTCAAGTCGCTCGCAATGCAAACATAATTTTGCCTAGTTCTCACCCGGACGCTGACGCTGGTTACATAATTTTGGAATCAATTGAGTATCCAGTTATGTCAGGAAGTAACACAATTTGCGTAGCCACCGTCTTGCTTGAGACAGGAATGGTTGACGTGCATGAGCCAGTTACAAAACTTAATTTGGAATCACCTGCTGGGATTATCCCCGTGGAATGCAATGTACACGATGGAAAAGTGACTAGTGTCCGGTTTACTAATCAACCAGCATTTGTCTATGAACTGGATGCCAAAGTTGAAGTTGAAGGCTTAGGAACTTTTGACATTGACGTTGCCTGGGGTGGCATGACCTATTTCATCATCCCAGCCGAAAAATTGGGATTTGAAATTATTCCAGACGAAGCTCGCGACATTTGCGCTGTAATGGAAAAGATAAAAACTGCAGCAGCGGAGCAAATTGTTGTCTCCCATCCAATCCATCCTGAGTTCCCCGGAATCTCAGTTGGAGTTCTGGCTGGCCCAGTTGAAAAATCGGGAAGTGATTTGATTTCTAAAAACACTGTTGTTGTTTCACCCGGAAGGCTTGATCGTTCACCTTGTGGCACCGGAACCTCGGCACGTATGGCAGTCATGCATGCGCGCGGGGAACTGGCTGTTGGTCAACGCTTTGTTCACAAATCAATCATTGATTCAACGTTTGATTGTCGAATTGAATCAACCACTGAAGTCGGTGATAGACCAGCGATTGTTCCATCGATTGCTGGACAGGCATGGATCACTGAGTTTTCAACCATGGTTCTAGATCCAACTGATCCATATCCGGCTGGATATCGACTTACCGATACCTGGCCTAAGGGTTTAGATTTTGGGCTTTAAAGATTTGAGCAAAGCGTCAGGCAATACGCTAGAAGTGCTATGAAGATTTTCCCATCAAAGTTGCTGTCTCCTAAAGACATAAATTTTTTGCTTTATGACTGGCTTAAGGTTGATTCGCTACTTGATCGCGATCGATATTCTCATTTGTCGCGTGAAGACTTCGATTCACTGCTTGATCTTTCGCTAGAAATAGCCCAACGAGAGTTCGCAACTCACAATCGAAAAAGTGATGAGACCGAACCAACTTTCGATGGAACTAAGGTGACTTTGATTCCGGAGATCGGGGAATCGCTTAACAAGTTTTATGAATCTGGATTGTTTGCCGCAGCTATGCCTGCCGAATTTGATGGGGGACAACTTCCGCACACGGTTTATCGTGCCTGTTTCGCATTTTTTCAAGCGGCTAACATATCCACTGCTGCTTATCCAATGCTTAGTGCTGCCAATGCCAACTTGCTGTTGTCGCATGGCTCGCCTGAACAGATTGAAAGATATGTAATTCCAACGATCGAGGGCAGATTCTTTGGCACGATGTGCCTATCTGAACCTGAGGCTGGTTCCTCACTTGCAGACGTTAGGACGCGCGCTGAATTACAAGCTAACGGCACGTATCAAGTTACTGGTAGCAAGATGTGGATTTCAGGTGGCGAACACGACTTAAGTGAAAACATAATTCACCTTGTGCTTGCCAGGTGCCCTGGCGCTCCGGCTGGCGTTCGTGGTTTGTCATTATTTATTGTCCCAAGAGTTTTAGTTAATGAAGATGGAACTCTAGGTGATCGCAATGGCGTATCGCTTACTGGTATCAATCACAAAATGGGCTACCGAGGAACGGTAAACACGGTTCTGGATTTTTCGGCAGCAACTGGATATTTGATTGGCGAAGAAAATCGCGGCTTGGAATTTATGTTTCACATGATGAACGAAGCTCGCATTGGAGTTGGAACGGGCGCTGCCGCAGTTGGTTACAGTAGCTATTTACATGCCGCAGAGTATGCAAGTGGCAGATTGCAAGGGCGACTTCCAGATCAAAAGGCACCAGAAAGTTCGCAAGTTCCCATCATTGAACATAGCGATGTTCGCAGAATGCTGCTCGCTTCAAAAAGTTATGTTGAAGGTGGACTTGCGCTTTCGCTTTATTCAGCAAAATTACTTGATGAAAAACTATCTGCTACCAAGGCTGCAGAGACAGATCGTTTGAATTTGTTGCTTGATATTTTGACGCCAATCCTTAAGGGCTGGACATCCAAGTGGTCTCTGGTTGCAAATGATTTTGCAATACAAATCTATGGCGGATATGGATACACCCGCGACTATCCAGTCGAACAACTTTGGCGCGATAATCGATTAAATCCAATTCATGAAGGCACCGATGGGATTCAAGCCATTGACTTACTCGGACGCAAAGTCAGCATGCGCGATGGGGCAGCATTTGAGGCCCTTTGCGGCGAAATAAAGAAGACAATTTTGAGTGCCAAATCCAAATCTGAAGTCCCAGCACACCTTCCCGCAGCATTGCAGTTCAATTTGGACAAATTGGAAAACGTGACCAAAACTGTTAGTTCACAAAATCTACTTTCGGAGAGAATTTCTCACGCCTGGCTGTATGCCGATGCCTTCGGACATATTGTGATTGCCTGGATTTGGCTTGAACAATACCTTGCTTGTCTAGGTAGAAACGATGATTTTGCAGACAGCAAACGGGTTACCGCAGAGTATTTTTTCACCTATGAACTACGAAACGTTGAAACCTGGTTAGACACCGTTGACGAACAGCCAGTCCTCCTGTCAAAAACTTCCAAGGAGACCTTTTTGCCGTAACAGAACGTCAAGTCAGTATTTAACCTAGAACCTTTTGCAGCTAGCTTTGACGTGGAATACTCCATAGGTAAGTAGTTTTGCAAGTGATCGGATTTTCTAGGAGCCAAAAATGTCTGATTTTGATGCGATTGTAATTGGAGGTGGCATTGCTGGTGCCTCAATAGGATATGAGCTTTCAAGTGACCGAAGTGTGTGCTTACTTGAGATGGAAGATGCCCTTGCATTTCACACAACAGGTAGATCTGCCGCAACCTTCCTAGAAGCCCTTGGCACCGACCAAATTAGAGGTCTAACAACAGGTAGTCGAGCATTTTTAGAAAATCCGCCAGAGATGATTGAAAGTGCTCCACTTAGTCCACTTCCACTACTTATGTATGCAAAGCATGGTCGTTCAGTAGCAATCAAAGAATTTTATGAAGCGGTAAATCGCTGGGTTCCAAATTCGGAATTGTTAGACGCCTCACAAGTAATTGAACACTGTCCAGTGATGCGGGAAGAGCATGTTGAATCAGGCTTTTACGATCCAAATGCTATGGAACTTGATGTGCAGGCAATTCATCAAGGTTATGTGCGTGGCTTTCGAGCAAACGGTGGAAAGATTCATCGCTCGGAAAAAGTAGTGTCAATGAAACATGAATCCGGAATCTGGGAGGTATCCACATCAGCTGGAAATTCATATCGTGCGCCGATAGTCGTAAACGCTGCGGGTGCCTGGGGTGATGAAGTTGCCAAGTTGGCAGGTGTTGCTACTTGCGGACTCGTTCCAAAAGTTCGCACAATTTTTATGGTTAATTCTCCAAGTGGCAACGACACCAAAGACCTGCCAATTGTTGGTGATATAGACGGTGCTTATTACTTTAAGCCTGAAGGAAATCAATTCTTGGTTTCACCTATGGATCAAACGCCAAGCGCACCATGTGATGCCTCAGCTGATGAAATAGAAATTGCCCGAGCCCTAGATGAGCTAAATGCTGCAACCACAATCAATGCCAAAAGTGTTAATTCAAATTGGGGTGGCTTACGCACGTTTGTTGCAGATGAAAATCCAGTTCTTGGATTTGATCCGCACGTTGAAGGATTCTTTTGGATGGTTGGTCAAGGCGGCTATGGAATTCAAACTTCACCTGCGGTTGCCCGACTTTCGGCAGCCCTAGTGCGTGGGCAAGGTGCTCCAAAAGATCTAGTAGATCGTGGTGTTGATACGCAAGTTTTAGCACCTGGCCGACCAAGTTTGCTTCCGAAGTAGTTTTCACGAATCACGGGCTCCCAATCACGAAATCATCAAGTCGGAATAAGCAAAAGGGGTTAGGTATGAGAGTTTTTCAAAATGTTGAAGAATTGCTCGATGTCAGTGGAACGATTTTAGGCGTTAGCCCGTGGCATGAAATTACTCAAGAGCACATTAATCAATTTGCGGCTGCCACCGGTGATCATCAATGGATTCATACTGATCCACAAAAGGCTGTAACCGGGCCATTTGGACAACCTATTGCTCATGGATTTCTAACACTTTCAATGATTTCAATGTTGGCTTGGGAAGTTTATAGTGTTCAAAATGTTTCGGTGACCATTAATTACGGACTAAATCGAGTTCGTTTTCCAGCGCCAACACCTGTTGGATCTTTGGTGCGAGCCGAAGTCGAATTGGTTGATGTTTCGCAAACAGATAAAGGCGTTCAAATGATTCAAAATGTCACAATCGAACGGAAAGATGAGACAAAACCAGTTTGTGTTGCGCAAACTGTGACCTTGTTGATTCCATAGATATATCCACCCAAGATTAGATGAGTGCCCACGTAGGCGTAGCGTATTTCAAGTAGAGATAGGAAATAAGTTGTCACAAGCTGTAATTGTTGCCATTGCCCGATCTCCGATTGGGAGAGCCGAAAAGGGCTCTCTAAAAGATATGCGACCAGATGACCTATTGGTTGCGATGATCAAAGACGTGCTAGACCAAGTCCCAATGTTAGATCCCAATGAAATCGATGATTTTTTGGTGGGAACGGGATCTCCAGCTGGAGAGTCAGGCTATAACATTGCACGAATTGCGGCTGTCATGTTGGGATTAGATGAAGTTCCTGGAGTTACGGTTAATCGATATTGCTCATCTAGTTTGCAAACAACTCGTATGGCAATGCACGCAATCCGCGCCGGTGAGGGTGAAGTTTTTATCTCTGCTGGAGTAGAAACAGTCAGTCGTTACAGCAATGGCTGGTCAGACTTTATGTCGGGCACAACAAATCAAGTGTTTACCAAAGCCTTAGAGCGAAGCCAGCAGCGCGCAGCGCAGCCAACTGATTGGCAAGATCCGAGGTTATTTGGCGAATTGCCAGATGCCTACATATCGATGGGACAGACGGCAGAAAATGTTGCGCAAGTTAAAGGTATTTCTCGTGCAGAGCAAGATGAGTTTGCCGTGCGAAGCCAAGTCTTGGCACAACTTGCGATTGCAAATGGCTTTTGGGCAAAGGACATTACGCCAATCAAATTGCCGGATGGAACGATTGTTTCAACGGATGATGGCCCGCGGCCAAACGTCACACTTGATGCGGTCTCGCAATTAAAGCCAGTGTTCCGCCCGGATGGCACTGTAACGGCTGGAAACTGCTGCCCATTAAACGATGGTGCTGCAGCACTTGTAGTAATGAGTGATTCCAAAGCAAAATCCCTGGGAATCACGCCGTTAGCCCGAATTGTGTCCACTGGTCTTACCGGATTGTCTCCAGAGATTATGGGCATGGGACCAGTTGACGCATCGAGGCAAGCCCTGGCACGAGCTGGCATGACAATTACCGACATCGACTTAGTAGAAATAAATGAGGCTTTTGCTGCGCAGGTAATTCCAAGTGCTCGAGAACTTGGCGTGGATATTGATAAGTTAAATGTTAATGGTGGCGCCATCGCTGTTGGACATCCATTTGGTATGACTGGAGCTCGCATCACAAGTACCTTGATTAATTCTTTGCAGTTTCACGACAAGCAATTTGGTTTAGAAACGATGTGTGTTGGTGGTGGCCAAGGAATGGCCATGATCCTGGAAAGGATGTCCTAATGAGTAATCTAGCTTTCAACTTTCAGGGGCAATCAGTAATTGTCACTGGCGCAGCTCGGGGGATAGGGTTGGCAATTGCTGAATTTTTCGCTGCTGCAAAAGCCAATGTTTACATGGTTGATCTGGATCAAAACGAAATATCAATAGCAGCGAAAAAAACAGGCGCAATTGGTATTCCTGCTGATGTGAGCAACTCAACTGATGTTGAAAATGTTGTTTCGCAAGTAATTGCCGAAACTGGAAGAATTGATATCTTGGTGAACAATGCTGGAATCTTGCGCGATGGTGTGGTCTGGAAACTAACAGATGAGGAATGGGACTCAGTTCTGGCAGTCCATCTTGGTGGCACATTTAGATTTACCCGAGCCTGCACTCCGCATTTTCGCGAGCGAAACTTTGGTCGAATCATTAACGTCACTTCCTACACCGGACTGCACGGCAATATTGGCCAAGCAAATTACGGGGCGGCCAAAGCTGGAATTATCGGGTTTACCAAAACGACTGCCAAGGAGTTAGCTCGATTTGGCGTAACAGTAAATGCCATTTCGCCAAATGCGGCAACCCGAATGATTGATTCAATCCCAGAAGACAAGAAAGCGGAGCTCGTCTCAGGTATTCCAGTTGCACGTTGGGGTGAACCAGCTGAGATGTGTCCTGCGATTGGCTTCCTTTCATCGCAAGAGGCAAGTTATGTGACCGGAGTTATCCTGCCAGTTGATGGCGGTTTATCGATCTAATGTTGTTCAAAACTTCGAAGTCATACAGAAATGGAATTAACAAAATGGATTTGACGATATGAATCGATACCAAGATAAAGTTGCAATTATAACTGGTGCCAGTCGGGGAATTGGTCTTGCTATCGCACATCGCGTGATTGATGAGGGTGGCAAAGTTGTAATTACCGCTCGCAAGGCTGATGCACTTGAAGCTGCAATTTTGGAACTTGGCGGTCCAGATATTGCTCTTGGAGTTGCAGGCTCTGCAGACGATGAATCGCATCAAGATCAAGCTGTTGCAGGAGCTTTAGATGTGTTCAAGCGAATAGATCTACTAGTTAACAACTGTGGAATTAATCCGCACTATGGTGACCTGCTCGATGTGGAATACTCCGCGGCTAAAAAGATTTTTGACGTTAACGTGATGGCCACTATGCGTTGGACCAAAAAGGTGACTGAAAGTTGGATGGGTAGCAACGAGGGAGCTGTAGTGAATGTTGCATCCCTTGCTGGCATCAAGCCTGAGACTGGAATTGGAATGTATGGTGTTAGCAAAGCAGCACTATTTCAACTAACTCGACAATTGGCCGTTGAACTTGGCCCTAACATCCGAGTCAATGCAGTGGCTCCTGCGGTGGTTAAGACTAGATTTGCCGAAAAGCTATTCGTTGGCCAAGAAGAAGAATTGGCTAAGCGGTACGCGGTTGGGCGCCTCGGAGAGCCAGAAGATGTAGCTGCAGCAGTTGCGTTTCTGGGTTCTTCAGATGCAGCCTGGATAACTGGTCAAATCCTTACTTTGGATGGCGGAGTTACCCTAACTGGTGGGTTTTAGCCGGTAGATCAATAAGTTTGTAATCCCAGGTTCTATAAGTCATACTTGTAGAAACGAGTTAGTCACATAAGTAACACCAGCAACAAGAAATTTGTTGCACAAAACAACTAAATAGCGCGCTACTACTAAAGAAATCAGGAACAAATATGTCCTCAGACAATTATTCAGGCTCACGTCCAAGCGGTCGTGGCGGTAGTAGTTCGCGCTCTTCATCACCTAGATCATCTTCTGGTCGTCCGTCATCGGGCCGTAGCACTCAGGGTCGATCGTCAGATCGACGCGATGGCACTAGTACCAATTCACGCGGTGGATCTTCATCTTCCCGTCCAGGTTCTTCCCGCCCATCTGGCTCGTATCGTGATGGCGCATCATCAGGTGGTCGCACCGCAAGTGGTCGCGACTCATCCGATCGCAGATCGTATTCAGGTAGTAGCACGGAGGGTCGATCGTCTGATCGACGCAATAGTTCTAGTAATACGTCTAGAGGCGACTCATCACGTCAAAGTTCTCGACCATCTTCAGATCGTGGGGAGCGCAGCTACGGTTCAAGAGATTCACGTCCGTCTTCAGATCGTCCAGCCGGTCGTTCATATGGTGACAGAGATTCACGCCCGTCATCACGTCCAAGTTCAGACCGCGGCGAACGCAGTTACGGATCGCGCGACTCGCGCCCAAGTTCGGATCGTCCGGCAGGTCGTTCCTACGGAGATCGTGACTCACGTCCGTCGTCCCGTCCATCTTCTGATCGTTCCGATCGTCCATCCCGTTCGTATGGCGATAGAGATTCCCGCCCATCATCGCGACCAAGTTCGGATCGTCCAGCAGGTCGTTCCTACGGAGATCGTGACTCACGTCCGTCGTCCCGTCCAAGTTCCGATCGCACCGATCGTCCGTCCCGTTCATACGGCGATCGCGATTCGCGCCCGTCATCAGATCGTGGCGATCGTCGTCCGTCGAGTGACCGTCCAGCAGGTCGTTCATACGGAGACAGAGATTCCCGCCCGTCATCAGATCGTGGCGAACGCAGTTACGGCTCACGCGACTCGCGCCCATCAAGTGACCGCCCAGCAGGTCGTTCATACGGAGATCGCGATTCGCGCCCAAGTTCCGATCGTCCGCGTAGAGAAAATCCTTATGGTGGCGATCGTCCACGCGCTAGCGATGACCGCGACTCGCGTCCGTCTTCGCGTTATAGCGAACGCGGTGGCCGTCCAGATCGTGCTGGAGGTCGTTTCGCCGATGATCGCGAAGAACGTCCACGCGGTCGCGTTGGCGAAAAGCGCGTAAACGTTCAAGATCCGATCATTCCCGATCACATCACCGGCGAAGAATTACCGCGCGCAGTTCGTAACGAACTTCGCACTTTGCCAGAAGGTTTAGCGCTTCGCGTTGCCCGTCACTTAGCTGCATCCGTTGAAGCTGCAACGGTGAATCCAGAAATTTCTTGGCAGCATGCAAAGGCAGCGCTAAGTAAGGCATCTCGCGTTGGCATCATTCGCGAGGCTGCAGCTGAAGCCGCTTACAACGCAGGTCACTTTGCTGAAGCGCTTATTGAATTCCGCGCGGCTCGTCGCATGCGTGGCATCAAGGAATACTGGCCATTGATGGCTGACTGCGAGCGCGCTTGCGGTCGTCCAATGAAGGCAATTGAAATGGCAGGGGATCCGTTAGTTAAGAACTTGGATCATGCTTCCCGAGTTGAAATGCGAATTGTTGCCGCTGGCGCACGCATGGACATGGGAAATCTTGATGCAGCTCTTGCAACCTTGCAGTGCCCGGACCTAACTGTTACTTCAGTTGAACCATGGTCCTCGCGTATTCGTTATGCCTATGCAGATGTCTTAGAGCAAATGGGTCGCACCGAAGAAGCACTTGAGTGGTTCCACCGTGCAGCTGCAGTTGACGCTGACATGCTTACTGATTCGGACCAAAGAATTCGCAAACTAGAAGGCAAGTCATCTGATCTGGATACTGAAGATGGCTACCTTTATGACGATCTTGAGGACCTGGATGATGCCGAGGATTTTGAAGAAGAGTAAGGTGCTAATACACAGCTCCACTTAGCGATCAGGAAAGCAAAAATGAAGGAGAGTACTCAACCAGTTTGGTCGCCGACTCCCCAAAGAGTTAATGATTCAGAGATGGCAAAATTCATCGAAAACCTAGGTTTTACTGATGCAACCGAGAATCTACATTTGTGGTCGGTAACTAAGCCGGATAAATTCTGGGCAGCTATTTGGGATCAGTTTGGAGTAATTGGCGATTTTGCAGGAGTAGTTGTTGAAGCTGGAAAAGACATATCATCGACAGCTTGGTTTCCGCAAAGCAAAGTTTGTTATGCCGAAAACTTACTAAAAAATGCACCAAGTAATGCTGTAATTACGATCAAAGAAGATGCAACGGTACAACACTGGTCAAATAGCGAGTTATTGAAGTTAGTTTCACAGGTGCAATTTGAGTTAGAAAACAGCGGTGTTGTCCCAGGCGATGTCGTTGTTGCTTGGACTGGAAACGGAATTGAGACGCTGGCAATTATGCTCGCCGCTAATGCGCTGGGAGCAGTGTTTAGTTCTGCATCTTTGGATTTTGGCCACACTGCGGTCGTTGATCGTTTTAAGCAATTAAAACCAAAAGTTTTACTAACCTGTGATGGCTATCAATATAACGGAAAGACAATAGATCGCACTGATGAAATTATTCAAGTAACTTCAAATTTAGATTCTTTAGAATTGATCCTTGTAGTTGATCAAATTGGAACTAGAGATAGCTTAAAAAGTTTTTTGAAGTTTAATGAGTGGGAGACATTAAATTCAAACCCCGTAAATGATGTGAAGTATGTCAGACGAGAATTTAACGAACCGGCTTTCGTGCTTTTCACTTCTGGAACTACGGGTTTGCCAAAGGGAATAATTCACCGCGCTGGGGGATTTATTCTCAAGCACATGATGGAACAGCGATTGCACTGTGACATAAAGTCAGGTGATGTTGTTTTTTACTACACAACTACTGGCTGGATGATGTGGAATTGGCTGGTTTCAAATCTGATGCAGGGTGCAACCATAGTTCTCTACGATGGCAATCCGTTGTTTCCTGATGAATCACGAATCTTCAAGTTGTGTGAAGAAAATAGGGTTACGTTTGTTGGAGTTAGCGCAAAATTTATTGATGCGGTTCGTAAATCAGGGTTTCATCCAAATAAATCGTTGAATTTTGCCTCGATTCGAACATTGGCCTCCACGGGTTCTCCGTTAAATTCAGATAACTACATTTGGATTCATGAAAATATAAAGACTGATTTACACATTGGCTCAATCTCGGGTGGAACTGATATTTGTGGTTGCTTTGTTGGTTGTGATCCGACCAAAGAAGTTTGGGCGGGTGAAATACAGGGACCAATACTTGGACAAGACGTAGATGTTATAGACGAAAACGGAAAGAGTCTCAGAGATTCACCTGGGAAAGAGGGTGAATTAATTAATCGAAATTCCTTTCCCACAGTTCCACTTGGTTTCATCGGCGATGATGGCACAAAATTTCACGAAGCCTATTTTGAAGCCAATAAAGGAGTCTGGACTCATGGCGATTACGCATCCTTTACAAGTAATGGCGGATTTGTAATTCACGGTAGATCGGACGCCACCTTAAAGCCAGGTGGAGTAAGGCTCGGTACCGCAGAGATCTATCGCGTTGTTGAAAGTATGGCGCAAATTAGAGAATCAATAGTTGTGGGTCAAAAATGGCAAGATGATGTGCGAACCGTGCTATTCGTTGTGCTTACAGCTGGCCACGTACTAAACGATGAACTGATTAAGCAAATCAAGGCCAAAATTAAGGCTGAATTATCGCCAAGACATGTGCCAGCCTTAATCATTCAGGTAACCGAAATTCCAATAACCCGTTCTGGAAAAATTGCCGAAATTGCGGTGCGCGAAACCATAGAGGGTAGACCAGTTAAAAACCTTGCTAGCTTGGTGAACCCAGATTCGCTAACGCAGTACGTGACCTGATCTGCCCCAGTAGGCTTATGGATAAGCCGAAGGTTCTTTCGTAGAATCCAATTCAGGTGATGAGTGATGGAGTTTAAAGTGGCGAATTCAGCACAACCGATAGCCCTACCGAATCCCTTCGCTGCTGGTTGCGCCTGGATCGACGGTAAATATGTACCCATTGGTGAAGCGAGTGTTCCGATTCTTGACACTGGATTTGTTAGGTCTGATCTAACTTATGACGTTGCTTCTGTCTGGGAGGGGCGATTCTTTCGTCTTGACGATCACCTTGAACGGTTTTTTACGGGATGTGAACGACTTCGATTGATACCACCGCTGACCAAAGCCGAAATTCGATCCATCATGGTAGAGACCGTGAGCAGATCAGGTCTTCGCGAAGCGTACGTTGAAGTCATTGTCACAAGAGGAGTACCAGGCCCAGGCCAGCGAGATCCTCGCCTATATCAACCGCGACTTTACGTATACGCAATTCCATATGTATGGATCGTTAAACCAGAACTACAAGCTAGAGGTACTGACGTTTTCGTCACGCAAAATACGCATCGAATCCCATCTAGTTCAGTTGACCCCACCGTAAAAAACTTTCACTGGGGAGATTTCATTCGAGGTATGTTTGAAGCTTACGACCGCGACGCCTGGGTTCCGATTTTGCCTGATCAAAATGGCATGGTGACTGAAGGACCTGGGTTCAATGTATTTGCAATGGTTGACGATGTTCTTTACACACCTGTGCGTGGCGTGCTCGAAGGAATTACGCGGCGAACTGCGATTGAAATCGCCAAGGACCTTGGAATTAAAGTTGCTGTCGGTGAAGTCCCGGTAGAAGATTTATACCGGTCCACTGAGATTTTCCTAACCAGTACGGCCGGAGGCGTTATGCCAGTTGCCACACTTGATGGAAAGCCAGTTGGTAATGGGAATCCCGGACCAGTAACGACGAAAATTCGCGATCGTTATTGGGAATTGCACAGCGATCCGAATTACAGTCACGAAGTGGATTACACCTAGCTCGCTAATTGAAGCCATTCGCAAACTGATTGCTGTGCATTTTGCTTTCTCATCTACTAAATGGTTTTACTTTCTTGATGCGCCAATAAACACGGGATACTCTGTCCGTAGTATGTTCCTTAGTTCGCTACAGGAACTACTTATAACTGGGAGCCCTCATGGCTGATCGTCGCATTGTCATCATTGGTGGTGGCGCAGTTGGATTATCAACAGCGCTTCATCTAACGAGACTGGACCCGCAACTAGATGTCTTGGTTCTTGAAGCAGATCATGTCGGCAGCGGATCATCTAGTCGCTCAGTGGGCGTAGTTGAAACTCAATATGTTGGTGAATTCGACATTGCGGTTCGTGCCTACGGACGACAGTTCTGTGATGAATTGGCTGAGAATGAAGGCCTGCGCTTTGTGCGCACCGGCTATGTTCGCCTGGCATCTAAAGAATCAGATTTTAAGGATTATGAACTCAGCATTAAGCGTCAGCAAGATAATGGAATTTTTGATGCTCGAGTACTAGATGCCAACGAAGTAGATGAGTTGATTCCGCAAATATCAATGAAGGATCGCTTGGGTGGCCTGTACGGACCAAGTGACGGATTCTTAGATGGCCATCTTTACTGCTCCCTACTTACAGAACTAGTGGTGCGTCAGGGCGGCCGAGTAAATCAAAACACTAAGTTTTTGGGAATTGAAAACAGTGCAGATGGCTCAAGTTTGATCAAAACATCCCGCGGTGACTTTATTGCAGACGTCGTGGTAAACGCAGCAGGCGGCTGGGCTGGCAAAATCGGTGATTTACTCGGCGCTCCCGTGCCGTTAATTCCACAAGTCCATTCCGCCGCTTTGATTCAGATGAGTAAACCACTTGAAAATATGGTGCCAATGGTTATGGACTATGTTCCGGGAAGTGGAAAACCAGGACTTTATTTCCGCTACGAACGCCCAGACCAGTTGGTTGCCGGGTTGCACATTGAAGAAGCAATAGATGGCGCAGCTGATCCAGATTCATACTCGGAAAGCAGCACCCCGGAATTTATAGAAGAGCTTGCCGAACTAATTAGTCAGCGGCTTCCAGGATTACCAGATGGCGGTATCTCACGAGCATGGTCAGGTATTTACCCATTAACCGAGGACCGCTCACCAATTGTTGGTGCACATCCTGCCAATAGCGGTGTGATCTGCGCCTTGGGCGCAGGTGGAAATGGAATCCAGCTCTCACCTGCCATAGGTCGCGCAGTTGCCGAAGAAATTGTGTCTGGCTCGGTTAGTAGTTTGCCGGTGGATAATCCGTGGGCCGCTTCTCGATTAGCAAGCGCTTAAGGACTTCTCGATGCTTGAATCTGCATACGTCTTGGGTGTAACCAGAACCCCATTTGGCAGGTATGGAAAAGGCTTGGCAAAAATTCGTCCCGATGATCTTGCTGCAGCCTCAATTTCTGCACTTGTTAATAAATTTGTTTCAGATACCGGTCTGATTGATAGTGCAATTTTTGGAAATGCGAACGGCGCCGGTGAAGAAAATCGAAATGTTGCGCGGATGGCAACTTTGCTTGCCGGACTTCCGGTAACAATTCCAGGTAGTACTGTCAATCGCTTATGTGGCTCAGGCCTAGATGCCACAATCAGCGCCGCGCGCGAAATTGAAACTGGCGACTCTCACTTAGTAATTGCCGGTGGCGTGGAATCAATGACCAGGGCTCCTTGGGTAATGTTTAAGCCAGAACAGGGCATTGCTGATGAGAATTCGGAACCTGTCTCAACCACACTTGGGTGGCGCTTAATCAACCCAAGGATGAAGAGCTCTTGGACAGTTTCATTAGGCGAAGCAAATGAAATCATTGCAGACCAATATGGAATAAAACGTGAAGCTCAAGATATTTTTGCACTTTCATCACACGTAAAGGCAAATGATGCTTGGGAGAGTGGATTCTATGATTCGATTACCTCCCAAGTTCCAGGTTCCGATTTAATCCGTGATGAAAACATCAGAAGTGAAGGCTCTCTTGCTGAATTGGCAAAACTGAAGCCAGTGTTTCGAAATGATGGCACGATAACCGCAGGTAATGCCTCGCCACTTTCTGATGGCGCTGGCGCTGCATTAATCGGATCAATAACCGCTGCAAAGAATCTTGAGATCGATGCGGTTTTCCGAATTGCTAGTCGTATGGCAGTTGCGAACGAACCACAACTATTTGGAATTGCTCCCATTGAAGCTGCAAATCGCGCCTTGCTTCGAGCTGGCATTTCTTGGAACCAAGTTTGCGCGGTTGAACTTAATGAAGCATTCGCTGCGCAATCCCTGTCGTGCATTAAGGCTTGGGATATTGATCCAGAAATTGTTAATGCTAAGGGCGGAGCCATTTCCATCGGGCATCCACTGGGCGCTTCGGGAATTAGATTATTGGGAACTTTAGTCGAACGCCTGCGACTTAGCGGCGGACGCTGGGGAGTGGCCACTTTATGCATCGGCGTGGGACAAGCAATTGCGATCGTAATTGAGAACACCCATTCAACCGAAGGAAGTTAGGCGTGTCCGCATCCTTTATCTCAGCTACAGAAGCGATTAGCCATGTAACCGATGGCAGCACTGTCGCCTTAAGTGGCTTTGGTCTTGCCGGCCAACCCCTTCATTTAATAGATGCACTTTGCGATAGTGGGGCCAGCAGTTTAACGATCATTGCGAACAACGCTGGCAATGGCGAAACTGGTTTGGCGCGCCTGCTGGGCAATAAGCAAGTTGCAAAAATCCTTTGCTCCTTTCCTCGTCAACAAGATTCGCAAATTTTCGATGAACTTTATCGTTCTGGAAAAATTGAACTCGAACTCGTACCCCAAGGAACTTTGGCAGAGCGGATTCGTGCCCAAGGCGCTGGCATTGGCGCGTTCTACACTCCTACAGGCGTCGGCACTCAGCTTGCAATTGGAAAAGAAGTTCGCGCAATAAATGGCGTGGATCAGGTACTGGAATTTGCCACGCAAATAGATGTCGCATTAGTTCATGGACACATTGCAGATCAGCAAGGAAATGTCATTTACCGAAAGACCGCCCGTAACTTTGGTCCAATCATGGCATCAGCTGCTCGGTATTCAGTCGTCGAAGTAAGTCGCGTAGTTCCCATTGGTGAACTAGATCCAGAGAGCATAGTTACTCCGTCAATCTTTGTTAACGCCATTGTCGATTGCGAGGTGAAGTATGCAAACTGAACCGCTGACAAAATCTGAAATAGCCAAACGTATTGCCAGTGATATTCCGTCAGGCTCATATGTAAATCTTGGCATCGGACTGCCGACACTGGTTTCGAATTTCATTGAACCAGACTCTGACATTATTTTGCATACTGAAAATGGCATGCTTGGAATGGGTCCTGAAGCAATTGGTAACGACATTGATTTAGAGCTAATTAATGCAGGTAAAATTCCAGTAACCGAGTTGCCGGGTGCGTCCTACTTTCATCATGCTGATTCCTTTGCAATGATCCGCGGTGGCCACATTGATATCTGCGTTCTTGGCGCATTTCAGGTTTCTTTTGCCGGAGATCTCGCAAATTGGCATGCCGGCGACCCGAATGATATTCCTTCGGTTGGGGGCGCAATGGATCTGGCATCAGGGGCAACTGAAACATTTGTAATGATGACGCTCTTTGATAAGTCTGGGAAATCAAAATTAGTAAAAGAATGCACCGCGCCATTGACTGCAGTTAATTGCGTCAATCGCATCTATTCAGACATGGCAATTATTGACATATCTGCAGGAAAAATTGAAGTCCGGGAGGTTTTTGGAATCTCCGAAGGCGAGCTACTTGACCGAATTGGTATGAATTAATTCTACGTGCGCACGTGACTTGTGGCGTGAAGCTTTTCCTTGTTCTCCATGCGAACATAAGTTCGCCAATGTACGCTGAAATTAGTAGCACTCTTTTGTTAACTAAGTGTGCCAAGTTCCTATCAAGGAGTTCGAATGGCTGTTTCCATTAATTATGCTTCAACCTCGTTGGGCACTGAAATTCTTGAGGCTAGTTTCGAGGCAGCTCTTAACCAGGCCCGAAAAGGTCTTGACGCACCTCTGCCGTTACTTATTGCTGGAAAAGAAGTAACGAGCTCCGAAACAATCGCGCGCTTTGATCCTTGCCACTTAGACCTCAAAGTTTCATCCGCATACGTTGCCACGGCGCCGCAAGTTGATCAGGCTGTAGCGGCGGCGCATGCAATGCGCAAATCTTGGCGAAATACAAGTTACCAAGATCGAAATGTGATGATTCGAAAAGTTGGGGATTCAATTTCGGAAAATCTGATGCAAATTTCTGGAATACTCTCGGCTGAAACTGGAAAAACTCGCCTAGAAGCCGTTGGAGAAACTCAAGAAGTTTTAGACATGATCGAGCAATACTGTGGTCAAATCGAAATTCACAAAGGTTACGGCGCGCCTTTGAAATCAACGGCAGTCGAGTCGAACAGCGACTTGCTTATTCCGTTTGGCACGTTTGCTGTCATTGTTCCATTTAACTTTCCAGTAGCTCTAGCAGCGGGAATGATGCTCGGCGCACTTGTTACTGGAAATACTGTTGTCGTTAAATCTTCAGATAAGACACCGCAATCAACCCATGCGCTCGTCAAACTTTTCGCCGACCATTTACCTGCTGGAGTCGTTAACTTACTTCACGGTGGAGCAGAAGTCGGTAAATTACTGGCAGCTACCGATGTTGACGGAATCGCATTCACTGGGTCTTCAAAAGTTGGTTGGGAGCTGGTGAAGACTGCGTCTCCTACCGGTTTGCCACGTCCAGTGCTAGCAGAAATGGGAGGCCAAAACCCTGCAATCGTTTTGGCTTCGGCGAATCTAGATGATGCAGCCACCGGAATTGTTAAATCTGCATATGGATTGTCAGGACAAAAATGTAGTGCTTGCCGTCGAGTAATTGCCGATGCATCTGTTGCCGACGAGTTAATTGCAAAAATAGCGGAAAAAATATCCAAATTGGTCGTTGGAGATCCGATAGACGTTACATCTAATTTGGGCCCAGTCATTGATGACGAAATCGGAAAACGAATTGACACTGCGCTTGCCTTAGCAAAAAAAGATGGTCGCATTGTTGCGGGAGAGCGACTAAATATTCCAGGCAACTTCTTTTCACCGATACTAATTTCTGACTTACCTAAAGGTCACGAACTAACTCGTGAAGAATTGTTTGCGCCATTCTTGACCGTGGTAAAAGTTAATGGAATTGACGAAGCGATCCTAGAAGCTAATTCAGTTAAGTATGGATTGTCGGCTGGGGTGTTTTCTGGCAAGCAAGAAGAGGTCGATCAGTTCCTAGATGAAATTGAAGCAGGCGTGCTGTATGCCAATCGGGCAGCAGGTGCCACAACTGGCGCTTGGCCAGGTGTCCAATCATTCTGTGGCTGGAAAATGAGCGGCTCATCGGGCAAAGGTGGCTTAGCTAATTGGTACCTACCTGGCTTTATGCGGGAACAGAGCAGAACGATTGTAGGCATTTAGTCATGCTCGACGACATCATGAAGCCTTATCGCGAACATCCGCTAACTGATCGCGCAAAAAAGGTGATGACCAGCGGAAATACCAGATCTACGCTCTTTATTCCGCCAGCTCCGCCTTATGCCGTATCGGGATCGGGCTGCATACTCACTGACAATTTGAATCACCAGGTGATAGATCTAAACAATAACTACACCGCGATGATTCACGGCCACTCCTATGAACCAATTAACAAAGTGGTAGTCGATCAACTGAGTAAAGGAACAGCTTTCGGTCTGCCCACCGAATCAGATGTTGCTCTTGCTGAAGTCATGGCTGCCCGAACTGGCATTCAATATTGGCGGTTCTCGAACTCTGGCACTGAAGCGCTAATGACTGCCATTCGTGGGGCTCGAGCATTCACGGGTCGCGATGTAATAGTTAGATTTGCGGGGAGTTACCACGGCTCACACGAAGTATTTGTGGACCCAACAGCTGCCGGAATCCCAAAAACCACCTCCCAGGTTGTAGTCGCATTACCGCAAGGGAATAAAGCTGAGTTTGATCGAGTAATGGCGGAAATGGGAACGCAAGTTGCTGCTGTAGTTCTTGATTTGATGCCAAATCGAGCGGGACTGGTTCCAGCTGACCAAAGCTTTGTACAGCACCTTCGGGAATCCACCTTGAAGTATGGCTCATTGCTAGTAATCGATGAAGTGATTACTTTTAGAGTCGGCGTTGGCGGCATGCATAAGGAGTATGGGATTTCTCCTGACTTAATTTCGGTAGGCAAAGTAATGGGTGGAGGCTTCCCAGTGGGCGGGGTTGGTGGCTCTCAGGAAATAATGAGCGTTTTCGATCCAATTAGATCTGGAACTGTCTCCCTAGGCGGAACTTTCAGCGCAAATCCGGTAACCATGCGGGCAGGTAAGGTTGCGATGGATAATTTCGGGTTGAATGAAGTTGAAAGGCTTAATGGCCTAGGTGAAAATTTACGTGCGCAGTTAAGGGAATCTGGGGTCAAGGTTTCTGGCTTCGGATCGTTGGCGCGGCTGCACGAAGATGTCGATCTGAACAATTTATGGTGGGAAATGTACTCTCGCGGAGTACTCGCTGGAACAACGACCTTAATGTCACTATCAACACCAATGAGTCAAGGTCATATTGACGAAATCGTTAAGGTAATTAAGCAGTCCCTGGAAGCTGTTAAATAATCCACACCAAAGCATTGTGCACAGCGATGCTTCCCTGATTGCTGTTCATACGTCCACTAAGCAACATCTATCCCACAAACAATATTTGGGGGATAGATGACTGCATTAGCGCAAGATTTTGCGAACTGGGAAAACGCTGTGACTTTAGTGGCGCGGGTGACTTCCGAGGCCGAGCCGTTTGAATTACCAAGTGGAGACACACTCATGAAGTTTCGAGTTGTGGTGCCACGCCATAAGCCAGTAACCAAGGCAACCGTAGACACCATTGATTGTGTGGCCTTTAAGCCCGTTGTTCAACGCAAAGCTGGCAATTTGGCTATCGGTGATGTCGTTGAAGTAACTGGTGCACTGCGTCGCCGCTTCTGGAAAACCGGAGTCGGTGTGGCATCTCGCATGGAAGTTGAAGTTAGCAACTTACGAACCGTCAAGTGATCAACAACTCGATGTAGTGGCATTCTTAAGGGGTGTCGAGTTTCAAATCCGCTAGTCCAATCCTTGCTAAGGCCTATGACACAGCGCTATTAGATCTTGATGGCGTGGTTTACATCGGGGAAGACGCTGTCCCAGGTGTTATCGGCGCGCTAAATCAAGCGCATGATGAATTTGGCATGACACTTACTTGCGTAACTAACAATGCTTCGCGTTCACCGCAGCGAGTTGCCCAACATCTGCAAGAACTTGGACTTGAAGTAACTGCCGAAGATGTTGTAACTTCGGCGCAAGCTGGCGCTGCTGAGCTTGCAAAACTGATTCCGCCAGGATCAAATGTTTTTGTTTTAGGCAGCAAAGATCTAGCCCGCGAAGTTGAACTGGTTGGATTAATTCCAAGTCATGATGACTCACAAATTTACGACGCAATGATTCAGGGTTACTGGCCAGACATGCCATTTCGGATGCTTGAGTTTGCAGCCAGCGTTTTGCAAACTGGCGTGCCATGGGTTGCAACCAACATGGACATGACTATCCCAACTCCAACAGGTGTTGCTCCTGGAAACGGCACCATGGTTACCGCCCTTGGTGAAACGGTTAATCGCAAGCCAACATTGGTTGCTGGCAAACCCGAAACTCCACTGATGCAGCAATCCATTGATCGCACCAAAGCCAAGCGTCCAATCGTGATTGGCGATCGACTCGACACTGATATTCATGGTGCTAACAATGTTGGAATCGATTCCTTGCTCGTGCTTTCTGGCGTGACAACCATCGAAGAGATTCTCCAGGCTCCAATAGAACTTCGGCCAACTTATTTAGCATGGGACGCCAGCGCAGTACTAACTGCGCAAAACGGAACTGAAATCAAGGACCAGATAACAACTTGTGGGGGATGGAAAGTAGTCGCCGGCGACCTGCTTGGCCAAGGTGATGCCCTCGATGCGGTCACAGCAGTTACCGTGGCGCATTGGAATGGTGAAATATCTCTTGATTCGGCCCTGCTTGCATTGGCTGGCATCGGTCTCGAGGTGCGCTGACCCTATATTTCGGGTTAGCGTAGGTACGTGATTGATATTCGTGCGGCTATGAGCATGGCCCAAGAAATGCTTGATGAGTCGGTAAACCAGATCAAAACCAACGTGGAAGAAAACTCCAAGGATGGCATTGATACCAAGATGGTTGTCGAAGCAATCACTGCCGTTGGAACACTTGCCGGTGGAATCATCATGGAGTTTGCTTCCAAACTGCCAAAGCCTGGAGCATCTGGCCCAATTGATGAGCAAGCTCGCAAATTGGTCACAACTGAACTAGACAAGATCATCGGTCGTATGGGATTAGTCCAAGAAGATGAATTAGCAGCCTTACGTAAACGTGTAGTTGACCTTGAAGCTGCCTTGACAAAAGCCGAAAAGCCAGCCGCAAAGGCCAAGTCCTAACTCCTGACCAGTCACGCCATAGGCTAGAGCCATGGAAAACTCTCAAGTCAGCGATTACCTCGACACGCTAGACGACGTCGTAACTGACTCTGACGAGGCGCTATTAGGCAACGATGCCGAACTATTTACCAAAGCCTCACCGCAAGCACCAGCTGTTTCCATGGCAACTTTGCCAGTAACTGGCGAAGCTCGCGTCGATGATGCCCTAGGCAGGTTAGCCGATTTGCAAGGCCTACCAGTTCACGAACACGTTGATGTGTTTGAAGATGTGCAGCGCCGGTTGCATGAAACTTTGGCTGACCTAGCCGGTCAGTAATTCCCTAACTCCCGTGACTCGCCGCCGCCTCGACGTTGAATTAGTTCGACGACACTTGGCTCGCAGTCGTGAACAAGCCCAAGATTTAATCGCTGACGGTTTGGTAATTGTTGGCGGCATGGTCGCATCAAAAGCAGCAACGCAAGTTGATGAATCCGCAGCTATCAAAGTAAACCTTGATGCCGATGAGGATTTCGTTTCGCGAGGTGCGCATAAATTAATTGGCGCATTAGATGCCTTTGGCATTGATGTCTCAGGATTGGTTGCCTTAGATGCCGGCGCATCAACTGGTGGATTTAGCGATGTGATGTTACGCCGGGGGATTGCGCGTATCTATTGCGTTGATGTGGGCTATGGCCAGCTGGCTTGGAAAGTTAGTCAAGATCCAAAAGTTACGGTCATGGATCGCACTAACATTCGTTACTTAACTCCCGAACTGCTGGGTGCATCCGTGGATTTGATTGTCGCTGACCTTTCCTTTATTTCATTGGAAACCGTGTTACCTGCCTTGGTTTCAGTGCTCAAACCAACGGGCCAAGCCTTACTTATGGTCAAACCCCAGTTCGAAGTAGGCAAAGACGCCCTAGGCCCGGGCGGTGTTGTGGAAGACAATGAGCAACGCATCGAGTCAGTCAATAAGATCGCAGGTAAGGCTTATTCATTAGGTCTAGGAACTGCTGGGGTAGTAGCCAGCCCGCTGCCTGGACCTTCTGGAAATGTTGAATATTTTTTGTGGTTAAAGCCAGGAGCGCCGGCCCCACAAGATTCTGATGTTCGTCAAGCAGTTAAGGAGGGACCGCAATGAGTCGTAAAGTCTTATTTGTAATTCATGCCGCCCATCCAACTGCTTTTGATATTGCGCGCTCGGCTGCCTCTGGCTTGATTGCCAACGGAATTGCAGTTGCCGTTTCAGATGGCGACGAATCTGGCGTTGGTATCGCCGAAGTAACTGCCAGCAATGATGCTGCCGGTTGTGAACTAGTTATGGTCTTTGGTGGCGACGGCACAATTTTGCGCGGTATCGAAATTGCGCGCGAACACGATGTTCCAGTTTTCTCGGTAAACCTAGGACACGTTGGCTTTTTGGCCGAAGCTGAACCAGAAGATATTGACGCCGTAATCAACACAGTTGTAAATAAAGAATGGTCAGTTGAAGAACGCACCGCGCTTTCGATTCACGCAACTGATGCTGATGGTCGCGCGTGGGAATCTTGGGCACTTAATGAAGTTGCGATCGAAAAGTATCATCGCGAACACATGACTAAATTGCTTGTCAGTATTGATGAGCGCCCAGTTTCACATTGGTCTTGCGATGGTGTGCTGGTTGCAACGCCAACTGGATCAACGGCCTATGCCTTTAGTGCTGGTGGCCCTGTGGTTTGGCCCGAAGTAGAAGCCATGTTAGTTGTTCCAATTAGCGCTCATGCCTTGTTTGCTAAGCCGCTAGTTGTTTCGCCAAAATCTGTAGTTGAACTTGTTGTGACAACTGGCCCAGTTGAAGTTAGTTGCGATCGACGTCGCAAAACCGAACTGGCAACCGGGGCAACAATTCGCGTGGTCCGCAACACGCAATCTGTGAAGCTTGCTCGCACACACTTGACGCCATTTACCGAGCGCTTAGTCGCCAAATTTGAATTACCAGTTCACGGCTGGCGAGCTCAATAATGGCCAGAATTGTAAGTTAACGCATGATCGAACAGCTTCGCATAAAGAACCTTGGCGTCATCCGCGATGCCACCTTGGATTTTGCGCCAGGGTTAACCGTGCTAACCGGCGAGACCGGTGCGGGCAAAACTATGGTGTTTCGAAGTCTGCATTTATTGTTTGGTGGCAAAGCCGACAGCACACTAATTTCAACTGGCGCTGATCAAGCCAGCGTCGAAGCTGATGTGGCGATGCCTAATGACCTTGTGGCACGCCTTGATGAACTAGGCGGCGAAGTCGAAGATGGCAACATCGCAATAATTTCTCGCCAAGTTAATGCAACTGGTCGCAGCCGATCATTTGCTGGGGGAGTTTCTGTTCCGGCCGGTGTTGTTGGCGAACTCGGTGAAGCCTTAGTAGCAGTGCATGGCCAAAGCGATCAACTGCGCCTGACGAAAACTGACCAACAGCGCCAATTGCTTGATCGTTATGCCGGGGAAACTGTGGCCAAGCCAATGACAAAATATTCCGAGCTTTGGGATGCCCAGCGCACCTTAGAGCGCCGAATTGAAAGCCTGACGGCTGATGCTGGCACCCGCGCAGCCCAACTTGATCGCATCACCCGAATCTTGGAACAAGTGGATTCCCTAAAGCCACTCCCAGGTGAAGATCATGAACTCGATGACGAAGCAAAACGTCTAGCCCACACCGAAGCGTTGTATGAAGTAACTGCTCGCGCCAGTGACTTACTAACTGGTGGACAAAGCGATGACCTGCCAGTTGTTGCTGCTTTAGTAACTGCGCGCAAAGGACTTGATCACGAACGCAACCTTGATGCCACTCTCGGTGAGTTCGCCGATCGCATGAAAGAACTTGAAATCCTGGCGGCCGATCTTTCAGCTGACATCAGTTCGTATTCTGGCGGCATTGACGCCTCACCCCAGCGTTTGGCGCTTGTGGAATCACGCCGCGCCGCGCTAAAGACTTTGACTCGCGAATTCGGCGATGTCGATGACTTACTTACTTGGGTTACCGAAAATCGACCACGCGTTGCCGAACTCGAAGGCGGCGATGAGATTTTGGAACAACTGCGCGAAGAGTTGGCTCAAGTTAAAGCCGATCTGACAAAAACTGGTGGCGAAGTTACGAAAGCTCGGACTAAAGCCGCCGCTGCATTTTCTGCCGAAGTAACTGGCGAACTAGAAAGCCTTGCCATGGCCGGGGCTACGGTGCAATTTAAGTTAAGTCCAGCTACGCCTGGGCCACATGGTGCAGATCTAGTCGAACTTGGCCTAATTAGCCGGCCAGATTCACCCTGGATCCCGATGGCAAAAGGGGCCTCTGGCGGGGAACTTAGCCGAATCATGCTTGCCGTCGAAGTCGTATTGGCTGCGGCCGATCCTACGGAAACTTTTGTCTTTGACGAAGTCGATGCCGGAGTTGGCGGCGCAGCTGCAGTCGAAGTCGGTAAGCGCCTAGCGCGCCTAGCTCGCAGCGCCCAAGTCATCGTCGTCACCCACTTGCCGCAGGTCGCAGCATTTGCCGATCGTCACTTAGTGATTGCAAGATCTGATGGCCAGGAAGTTCACAGCTCAGCAGTTACCCAAGTGCAACAAGGCGATCGCGTCGCTGAACTATCCCGAATGCTGGCAGGTCTTGCCGATAGCCAGGCCGGCAGTCAGTTAGCCGAAGAATTACTGGCGCTAGCCCAGACTGAACGCCAAGGCGCGCCAACTTCTCGCCAAAAATCTAAGGCTTAAGGCAACACGCACCAAAGTTACCGACCCGATTACCCAACTGGCCCAGATGTGAGTTAAGTTAGTATTCCGTGGGTAACAGCAAACATGTGTTCGTAACGGGAGGCGTTGCCTCATCTCTTGGTAAGGGTCTTACCGCTTCTAGTCTGGGAAATCTTCTAACAGCTCGTGGCCTTCGTGTCACCATGCAAAAACTTGATCCGTATTTAAATGTGGATCCAGGCACCATGAATCCGTTTCAACACGGTGAAGTATTCGTTACCAACGATGGCGCCGAAACTGACCTTGATATCGGTCACTACGAACGTTTCTTAGATCGCGATCTGCATGGTAGCGCCAACGTAACTACTGGCCAGGTTTACTCAGCCGTTATTGCCAAAGAGCGACGCGGCGAATACCTCGGCGACACGGTCCAGGTAATCCCACATATCACCAATGAAATCAAGGCTCGCATCCTTGCTATGGGTAGTGATGACATCGATGTAGTAATTACCGAAGTCGGTGGCACCGTTGGTGATATCGAGTCCTTGCCATTCTTGGAATCCATTCGCCAAGTTCGCCAAGCCGTTGGTCGCGACAATGTGTTCTTCTTGCACGTTTCACTTTTGCCATACATCGGACCATCAGGTGAATTAAAAACTAAACCAACACAACACTCGGTTGCTGCGCTACGCAGTATCGGTGTTCAGCCAGATGCCATCGTGCTGCGCGCAGATCGTCCAATCCCAGCTGGAATCAAGCGCAAAATTTCTTTGATGTGTGACGTCGACGAAGAAGCCGTCGTCTCTGCAGTTGATGCGCCAAGTATTTACGACATTCCAAAGGTGCTGCACGCCGAAGGACTGGATGCGTATGTTGTTCGTCGATTAGGCCTGCCATTTAGGGATGTGAACTGGACTGCGTGGGATGACTTACTTAAGCGCGTTCATCACCCAGCTCACGAAGTAACTGTGGCACTTGTTGGCAAATACATTGACTTGCCGGATGCGTATTTATCGGTAACTGAAGCCCTGCGCGCTGGCGGCTTTGCCAACAATGCAAAAGTCAACATCCGCTGGGTAGCTTCCGATGATTGCGAAACCGAAGCTGGTGCCAAAAAGGCGCTAGGCGATGTTGACGCAGTTTGTGTGCCTGGTGGCTTTGGCGTGCGGGGAATTGACGGCAAACTTGGCGCTTTGCGCTTTGCTCGCGAGCACAAAATCCCAACCCTTGGGTTATGCCTAGGTTTGCAATGCATGGTCATTGAGTATTCGCGCAATGTGGCTGGCATTAAAGATGCTAACTCTGCAGAGTTTGATGAAAAGACTACAAATCCAGTGATCTCGACTATGGCTGATCAAGCTGATGTCGTTTCTGGTGAACGTGACATGGGTGGCACGATGCGTTTGGGTATGTATCCAGCTGCATTAAAGCCAGGCAGTATCGCCGAGCGAGTTTATCGCGCAGCCCTAGTCGAAGAACGCCACCGTCATCGTTACGAAGTAAACAACTCCTACCGCGAGCAACTAGAAAACTTAGGTTTGAGTTTTTCCGGAACTTCTCCAGATGGTCACTTAGTGGAATACGTGGAATTGCCAACTGATGTGCATCCTTATTACATCGGAACCCAAGCGCACCCAGAATTACGCTCTCGTCCAACGCGCGCGCATCCGTTATTCAAGGGACTTATCGAAGCCGCACTTGCGCGTCGTGTCTAATGATTTCTGATCGCGTAGTTTCTTATCCCATTACTGAACGCAAAACCGTTTTTGATGGCCTAGTTTGGGATGTTCGCCGCGATGTTTTTGAATTAAACTCCGAAAACCTCACGCGTGATTACATAGTTCACCCCGGCGCAGTTGCGGTCATTGCCTTAAATGAATCTGGCGAGCTGTTACTAATTGAGCAGTATCGACATGCCCAAGGCAAAATCATGTGGGAAGTACCAGCTGGCTTAATGGATTTAGCCAATGAAGATCCATTGGAAACTGCCAAGCGCGAGTTGTACGAAGAAACCGGATACCTTGCCAAAACTTGGAATGTATTACTGGATCTAGCAAATACCCCTGGTGGATCCACCGAACAAATCCGGATTTACTTCGCTCAGGATTTGAACTTGCATCCAGATGGGCGACCAACTGGGGATGCTGAAGAACTAGATATGCCAGTGCACTGGATTCCAATTCCAGATGTCTTGGAATCAATTCGTCGGGGAGCAGTAACTAACCCACAACTTGTTGCGGGAACTCACGCAGCATTAATTGCGATGGCAGAACCAGATTTAGCACTTCGTAGCGCTGATGCGCCATGGCATGCCCGTGAAGATATTTTGGCATCCGAACGCGTCTGGTTACCGCGCACTTAATTTCGCTAGTACTTTCCGTTACTTATCTTTAAAAATCGCCCAGTCACCAATTGCCGCTAACCGGCGACGTTGTTGCTTGGCGGCGCCGCGATCGATGCCACGATTTCGATCCTCTAAATTTTTGTTTACGCGCTCGCGCAATTCAATGGAATTAGCATCATCAAATTTAAATTTCGCTTCAACATCCACAATGGCAAGGCGCAATCCACGAATGCCCGAGAGCATCCGGCCGTATTGGTCGTCATTGTCAGCAACTGTTGGCGCATTCTCAGGCTGAATATCTTTCATCTGTTCATTCAGAATGAATGCCTTGTCGGCTGGCTCGTCAATGATTGTTGGGGTAGCAACAAATTGCACGGCTGCGTAGTACGAAGTCGGCACGCCATTGGTTTCAAAGCCAGGCTTTACTCGCCAGTTCGATGGGATGTAGGCGTAATCACCAATTATTGATAACCGAACTTGGCTAGCTTTAGCCAGATGTTTCCAAACGGGATTTGGTTTTGCAAAATGTAGCAGTAGTTCTTGATCAAATACGGTGAAGTGAGTTGGCAGGGCCAGGGGAGCAAGCGCAGGATCTAAGTTAGGAACAATTAGCTGGCCAAACTTCTCGCTGGTATCTAGCCAGTGCCGCCATTCAGCTGAATCAACCGCCGCATCCCAGGGGTGAATCAGCATCCCGAGTCCTTAAGTTAGCTCTGGCGCACCAGAGGTTAATGTCCTAATTGTACTTGTGGCCTTTGGTAAAAAACCGAGGTAATTCGAAGCAAAATGTGATCATTTTTGCGCATTTCGCACAATGCACAATTGTTTGTTACGCATTTCGAATTCGCGCCTACTAAATCGGTACCCCGAAATATCCGATTTCCTATTTCGTAGGTAGCGTATGACAAGGCAAGCAATGAGGCTTGGCCAAATCGAAAGGTTTTCGTCATGAAGATCGGCGTTCCACGCGAAATCAAAAATCATGAGTACCGCGTAGCAATCACTCCTGCTGGCGTAATGGAAATGGTTCGCCATGGCCACGAAGTTTTTATTGAGCAAGATGCCGGTATCGGTTCATCGATCTCAAACGAAGAGTACGTAAAAGCTGGCGCCAAAATGCTAGCCACGGCCGAAGAAGTATGGCAGACCGGCGAGATGATCATGAAGGTTAAAGAGCCAATCGCAGCCGAATACGATCGCATGCGTGAAGGTCAACTGCTATTCACCTACCTTCACCTTGCTGCCGAGCAAAAGTGCACTGACGCCTTGCTAAAGAACAAGGTAACTGGCGTTGCTTACGAAACCGTAGAACTTACGGATCGCTCATTACCGCTACTTGCCCCAATGTCGGAAGTTGCGGGCCGCTTAGCTCCACAGGTTGGTGCGTACTCATTGATGCGCGCTAACGGTGGACGTGGCGTACTGCTCGGTGGCGTACCTGGCGTGAAGCCAGCCAAAGTTGTTGTCCTTGGTGGTGGCGTATCAGGTCTGCATGCAGCTCAGATCGCACTTGGCATGGGCGCAGATGTCACAATCTTGGATCTAAACATTCCACGCCTTCGTCAAATCGATCTTGCCTTCAATGGCGCGATTAAAACTCTTGCTTCAAATGCATACGCAATCGAACAGGAATGTCTTGCAGCTGATTTAGTTGTTGGCGCAGTGCTAGTGCCAGGTGCCAAGGCGCCAAAGCTAGTTAGCAATGAATTGGTATCTCGCATGAAGCCAGGCTCAGTTTTGGTAGACATCGCAATTGATCAGGGCGGTTGCTTCGAAGATTCACATGCAACAACCCACGCTGATCCGACTTACACAGTTCACAACTCAGTGTTCTACTGTGTTGCAAACATGCCAGGCTCGGTGCCAAACACTTCAACTTACGCGCTAACTAACGTCACACTGCCTTATGCAGTTGCGCTAGCAAACAAGGGTTGGAAGCAGGCACTTAAGGATGACAAGGCATTAGCTCTAGGTCTTAACACTCACGCTGGCAAGGTAACTTATCCAGCAGTTGCCGAAGCCTTCGGATACGAATTACTCAAGCTCGAAGACGCACTTGCTTAACGAATTGCACTAACTAACTTAAAAGACCTGGCGCATTGCGTCGGGTCTTTTATTTTGCAGATCAGGTGAGTGTCGCAGTTGCAATGGTTAGTGCACCTTTTCGCACCGATTTATAGGTACCACTTGTTAAGTCCATCAGAATTTCGATACCAATTGCTGCGCCCGCTGTGCCATGAGGTCCGCCATTGTCATTGACTGTAAAATCAACTCCATTCGACGAACTAACCAATTCAATAGATATCAGGCTTGCTTGGCCATAGCGAAGTGATTTTAAGATCAAAATCTCGATTGCTGGGATGGCTCTTCGAGCAACTAACTCAGGACAGCCAACGCCAGTATGAGTCCATAGGATGTTGGTTTCTTTGCCCCAGGTAGCAACAATTCGATCGAATTCACTTTCAATGGAAAAGATGTCGATTGAATTTCGGATCGCCTTAATTTCTGCGGTTAGTGAGCTCGCAAATTCAATCGCGCCTCGGGTTTTAGCCGGTTGGTCAGAATCTAAATAACTGCTCAAATCGGATGCGACAAGGTTCAAGGTAAACATTGGTGAGTAATTTGCATCGGTGACCTGCTGGTAGATGCTAACCCAGTATTGATTTTCTAGTCGTAATAATTCATTCTCGATAGACGCTTGATCAATGATTTTTTGACGGTTAACTTGCGTAAGCATCAACAGTCCCGTTGCCACAATCCAGATAACTTCGATCACTGTGCCAGCAATTGCAAAAACCTGTAACTCAAAGACGCTAACGTAACCACCTCTAGAGAAAGTGGGTCCAATTATGGCTAATAATGCCAAGACGACAAACGTGTTGATATAAATAAATGAAGAGTTTCGCTTACTTCTTTGGATTGCCTTTTTACTTAGGATCAAAATTGACAAGTTCACCAGCATTCCAATAATCAACGAAAATGCAGCAAGCTTGATTGGCAAAATTCTCGCAGCGGAAAAAACGATCAAAGTTAAATAAAGTGAAAAAACAGTGGGAATGTGAAAAAGTGGCGTGCGCGAAATGACATTAAATGCATCTTTTCGAGATGAAAAAAATTGCTCGTGGGGTAACTCGCTAACTCGAGATGGTTTTTTACTGACAAAAATCAGGTCAGTAACTGCGCTATATACCTGTCGTGCAATTAGCCCCCAATTACCTGGATCCGCACCTGCCCTAACTGCTAGGTCTCGGAAAATATTTTGAAGCTTAAAGTTCCTAAGATCATATTCGGGCTTTGAAAGTGCTGGAATCGCATCAGCAAACTTTGCCAAATAGAGCCGCTGTTGACCAATTAACGAATTTTGTTCATTTACTAATTCGTTTAGTTGTCGTTGGTAACGATACTTGGCGTCCATGATCAACGAGGTAGTGACGATCCAAATGCCGCCAATGATTATGGCAAACGGTAGGCGTTCAATGCCGTTTGTTCCTGTTAAACCAAATATTGGAATCAATGTACCTATTGTGCCGCCGCGAATTGCTCCGCCGATCATTCCAATCAGGATCATTAGAATTCCTGATACAGGCTTATCTTCACGATTTGGTACTAGAAATTTATTCGCAAAAAAGATGTAGGCGCCAAATACCAGGTGACCAATTAAGCAAACTGCAAACCAGGTCAATCGACTTTCGTTGCCTGACCAAAATCCTGGCTCAATAATGGGTTGAAATATCATGCTAATCGGACTGGTCCACAAGTAGGCACGTAACGTAAGAGCCCAGGGGCCACCAATTCGTTCCAAGACGCTTGGTTTGTAGTTCAAAGCCATGCACTAAGTGTTGCGCAAAGTTCCCTCGAATTTCATCACTGCCAATAATCAGATATGGTTACCTCTCATGAGGCTCACTGACTTTTGGGATCGCATGGAACTAGCCCTTGGCGTGGGTTATGCCAGGTCTTGGGCTGCGGATTTCCATGTGCCGGCCCTAGATGGCTTAACGGTGGATCAGGCCTTAGCTCAAGGCCAAGATGCCCAAGTAGTCTGGCGCGCAGTTCACCAAACCCTTGATTTACATCCAAAATATCGATAATTCGCGGTCTCGGCGTGTCGAATAGTCATTCGAACAGGTGTTCGATAATGTACTACTGCGAGCACAAAACAGTGCCCCTAAAGACCGCAAGGCCAGCACGGATTTCTGCCAGCTAGTCCCAGGACTAGTTAACAGGGCCCCGCGACACACAGGCCGACACGATCCAAGGGAAACTGTCATAGGTCGCAACTAACGTTTCGGTTCTAATCAAAATCAATACTTTGATACGAATCGAAGTCACAGTAGGAGACAGAAAATGGCAAGTGCAAAATCCGCAAAAGAGCCAACCGCTCGCGAGACCTCAGACCGCGACAAGGCGCTTGATACTGCGCTAGCTCAGATCGAACGCCAGTTTGGCAAGGGCTCAATCATGACCCTTGGTCAAGAAGAGCGGCTTCCAATCGAAGCCATCCCAACCGGTTCCATTGCATTGGACATCGCTTTGGGTATTGGCGGCTTGCCACGTGGTCGCGTAGTTGAAATCTATGGACCTGAATCTTCCGGTAAAACCACACTTGCGATTCACGCAATCGCTAACTGCCAAGCTCTTGGTGGCATCGCAGCATTTATTGATGCTGAGCATGCATTCGATCCAGAGTATGCAAAGAAGCTTGGTGTCGACATCGACAACCTTTTGGTTTCCCAGCCAGACACCGGTGAACAAGCACTAGAAATCGCAGACATGTTGATTCGCTCTGGCGCGTTGTCACTAATCGTTATCGACTCAGTTGCAGCTCTTGTGCCACGCGCTGAAATCGAAGGCGAAATGGGCGATAGCCACATGGGTCTGCAAGCTCGCTTGATGTCACAAGCACTTCGCAAGATCACTGGTGCACTTTCCACCAATAACACCACATGTATCTTCATCAACCAGTTGCGCGACAAGATCGGCGTAATGTTCGGCAGCCCAGAAACCACAACCGGTGGCAAGGCGCTTAAGTTCTACGCTTCAGTTCGCCTCGACATTCGTCGCATCGAAACTCTTAAGGACGGCACCGAACCAGTTGGTAACCGCACTCGCGTGAAGGTTGTCAAGAACAAAGTTGCGCCACCATTTAAGCAAGCTGAATTCGACATTCTTTATGGCGAAGGCATCTCACGCGAAGGTGGCATCTTGGACATGGCTGTCGAAGAAGGTTTAGTCCGCAAGTCCGGTGCTTGGTATACCCATGATGGCGATCAACTTGGCCAGGGTAAAGAAAATGCCCGTAAGTACCTAAAGGACAATGCAGGTCTAACTAACGATCTAGAGCGTCAGCTTAAAGAAAAGAAAATGGCTGTAGCCAAGACCGAACTTGCAGTAGTGCCAGTTTCAATTGATGACGATGAAGAAATGCCAGAAGAGGATTAATTCTTCGCACTTCTTTAATCAGTTCTAAAACGAATGGACGCCTCGGTGGATACTAAGCCAAGTCTCGAAGACTTAACTAGTGCCACCGAGGCAGTTTCATCTGTCCATGATCCATTAGCTGAAGCGCGCAATATCGTGCTTAACCAAATCAACTTCATGCCACGTTCTCGCCGGGAACTCGAAGTCACATTGGCAAAGCGCAAGATCGATGCGGACATAGCAAAATCTGTCTTGGATCGGTTTGTTGAAATCGGCCTTGTTGATGACGCTGCTTATGCGGAATTGCTGATTCGATCTCGTTGTAACACTAAGCGAGTGTCTCGATCAGTACTTCGCCAACAACTTCGGCAAAAGGGAATCGATGACTTGGTCATCCAGGACTCACTACTAGCTGTAACTGACGAAGATGAACTCCGAATGGCCACCGAATTAGTCGAAAAGAAGATGCGAGCAATGTCCAACTTGGATCCTGTTGTTCGTAAGCGTCGTCTCTTTGGCCTGTTGGCTCGCAAAGGCTATGGCACGGCAATCGCCCTTCGAGTCATTAACGATCTTGACGCTAGCGACTTCAATGGCGCCGAAATCATGTCAGATTTGGCGTAGCAGGTCACCTAGGCAAAGTTGTCTAGAATTGGCTAGTGAGTTCAACTAACGCAGCCAGCACCTACGAGGTGCGCACTATGGGCTGCCAAATGAACGTCCATGATTCCGAGCGTTTTGCCGGTCTATTAGATGCAGCTGGATATAGCGCAGTCAGCGAAGGCCAACAGCCCGACATCATTGTTTTCAACACCTGCGCAGTTCGCGAGAATGCCTCGAACAAGCTTTATGGCGCACTTAGCCAGTTGGTGCCGCTTAAGGAAAAAAATCCCAAGCTGCAAATCGCGGTCGGGGGATGCCTGGCCCAAAAAGACCGTGGCGACATTATTAAACGCGCACCTTATGTTGATGTGGTCTTTGGTACTCACAATCTCGATGCTTTGCCAATCTTGCTAGAGCGCGCTCGCGTGGAAAAAGATTCCCAAGTTGAGATTTTGGAATCCTTAGATGTATTTCCATCAACCCTGCCGGCTCGACGTGATGCTGCGCATTCGGCTTGGGTCAGCGTGAGTGTTGGTTGCAACAACACTTGCACGTTTTGTATTGTCCCTGCTCTGCGTGGCCGAGAAAAAGATCGTCGCCCAGCTGACATCTTGAACGAAATTAGAGTCTTGGTTGCACAAGGCGTTTTAGAAGTCACACTGCTTGGTCAAAACGTAAATGCATATGGTGTTGAGTTCGGCGATCGCAATGCGTTCTCGGACTTACTAAAGGCATGCGGTGACATCGAAGGCCTTGAGCGTGTGCGCTTCACTAGCCCGCACCCACGCGACTTCACAGACAATGTCATTGAAGCAATGGCTACAACGTGGAATGTGATGCCACAGCTTCATATGCCACTGCAATCTGGCAGCGATCGAATTTTGCAGGCTATGCGCCGTTCCTACCGTCAAGACAAATACCTAGGCATCATCGAGCGGGTGCGCGCAGCCATGCCAGATGCAGCTATTACAACAGACATCATTACCGGTTTCCCTGGCGAAACTGAAGAAGACTTCCAGCAAACCCTAGAAGTAGTTCGTCAAGCACGGTTCTCTAGCGCGTTTACCTTCCAGTACTCAAAGCGCCCAGGCACGCCGGCAGCAACAATGCCAGATCAAGTGCCACAAGAAGTTATTCAAGATCGCCACGAACGCTTGGTCGAACTACAGAACTCAATTGCATGGGATGAAAACAAGAAATTCATTGGCAAAGAGATCGAAGTCATGGTGGCAACTGGGGAAGGCCGCAAAGATGACAGCACGGGTCGCGTTAGCGGTCGTGTCCGCGATTTCCGATTAGCTCACGTAACTCGCACTGATATCAATGGCGTTGAACATACTCTGCGACCTGGCGATGTTGTTGTGGCCGAAGTTACGCACGCAGCGCCATTTCATTTCCTTGCCGACAAATTGATCTCAGTTCGTAAAACCATCGCTGGCGATAACTACGAAGCTGGCAATATGCCAAGTACTCCAGGCACGCCAGGGGTATTGCTGGGAATGCCAAGCATTCCAGTTCGGTAATTTCATGCAACCCGTTTTTGTAATCCTTGGCGCTACCGCTGTTGGTAAAACTGATTTGTCGCTAGATCTAGCTGAGTTGATCGATGGGGAAATCATTAATGCTGATTCCATGCAGCTTTACCGAGGCATGGACATTGGAACGGCAAAGCTTCCAATTGAACAACGTCGTGGCATCCCACATCACATGCTTGATGTTTTAGCTGTCACCGAAATGGCAAATGTCAGTGATTATCAAATAGCCGGACGCAAAGTAATCCAAGACATTCATGACCGCGGCAAGCGCGCAATCGTTGTCGGGGGATCGGGACTATTTATTCAAAGCCTGCTCGAGGACTTGCAGTTCCCACCGGGGGATGCGCAAGTGCGAGCGCGCCTGGAACAAGAATGCGAAGAACTCGGGCTGGCAACGCTCTACAAACGATTAATGGATTTTGACCCAGAAGCGGGAGCAAAAGTAAACCCAGCAAATGCACGTCGGGTAATTCGCGCTCTGGAAGTAATTGAAGTTACCGGCCAGGCTCCAGTTACTTCATTGCAAGCTCTGCCCGAGGTAGTTCCGAGTATTCGAGTTGGGTTGCGCCGGGAACGTCCGGAACTCGATCAGCGCATTTCGCAACGCATTGATTTGATGTGGAAACAAGGCCTTGTGGCTGAGGTTACGCACTTAGCGAGCCAGGGCCTGCGCGACGGCGTTACCGCTCGCAAGGCACTCGGATACGCCCAAGTCTTGGCCGCACTTGATGGCGAGTACCCGATGACCGAGGCTCCGGAGCGCACCATGATTGCTACTCGCCAGTTTGCTCGTCGCCAAGACTCGTGGTTTGGTCGCGATTCGGCAATCATTTGGCGTGACGCGAATTCGCTTACAGCAGATGATGTTGCTGGGCTCCAAGCCTGACCCGAATAACCCCTTACGCGGTAGAATTTAGGCAATGACAACTTCTGGTGTGCCCTATCGCAAAGGCCATGGCACAGGCAATGAATTCATTTTGGTCTCTGGCCTTGATGGCTTCTTTGCTGACCCATCTGATGTAACCCCAGAGGTAGCTCAAAGACTTTGTGATCGCGAACTCGGACTTGGCGCCGATGGCATCTTGCGCGTGGCTAATGCCAGTGAATTTGAGGTAACCGACGCGCGATATTTCATGGACTACACAAACGCCGACGGCTCAATCAGCGCCACTTGCGGCAACGGACTGCGGGTATTCGCCCGCTATCTAGTGGAAGCCGGACTTGAAAATCGAGGACTGTTTAAAATTGGTACCCGCGCTGGAACTGTGATGGTCGCAATTTCTGAAACTGATACCGAATTCACCAACATTGCGGTCACTATGGGCCGGGTATCACTTGGCCCAATGGATGTAACTGTGCAAACCGAAACTGGATCGTGGCCGGCTGTTGGAATTGCTGGCATGAATAACCACGCAGTTTCTATGGTCACTGACATCAAAGATGCTGGGTCCCTAGATCACATTCCAACTGCGCTTCCTGTTGGCACTTACCCAGACGGTGTGAATTTTGAATTCGTACAGGACATTTCGCCAACTCATATTTCGATGCGCACTCACGAACGCGGAGTAGGGGAAACTCTTTCTTGCGGCTCTGGAGCTTGCGCTGCTGCTTACGTGCAAGCCACTAGCAATCACTTAAATGATCCGTGGACAGTTCAAGTGGACATCTTGGGTGGCACAGTTTTTGTCGATAGCGATACCGATGGAGTTTTGACTTTGCGTGGCCCTGCAGTTTTTGTCGCTGACGGTATCATCGAGCCACAGCAGTGGCAGAACTGATATAGATGTCTGAATTTTTTGATCCAAGGTTTCAAGAGTTAGATCTAGGCGAACAAACTACTGGCGAACTCGACTTAGAAGCGCGATCTGGGCTGCGCCGTGTTGTTGGGCTATCAACCGAACTTAAAGACGTAACTGAAGTTGAGTATCGCCAACTTCGCTTGGAAAAAGTTGTGCTAATTGGCGTTTGGACTGACGGCGACTTTGATGAAACGCAAAGGTCATTGGGTGAGCTGGCCCAGCTTGCTGAAACTGCTGGCTCCCAGGTTTTAGATGTACTTGTGCAGCGCCGAGATCGACCAGATCCAGCAACTTACATTGGCTCGGGCAAACTCCAAGAATTACACCAGATCGTTATGGCAACTGGCGCTGACACCGTGATTTGCAATGGCGAGCTTTCGCCGTCCCAACTTTCCAAGATGGAAAAAGTTGTCAAAGTAAAAGTCATTGACCGCACTTGGTTGATTTTGGATATCTTTGCCCAGCATGCGCGCAGCCGAGAAGGTAAAGCTCAAGTAAGCCTGGCTCAGATGCAATACATGTTGCCACGCCTACGTGGTTGGGGTGATGCGCTATCGCGCCAGTCAGGTGGCATTGGTACGCGTGGACCAGGTGAAACCAAACTTGAATCTGATCGCCGTCGCATTGGTAAATCTATGTCCAAACTGCGCCGCGAGATTAAGGAAATGGGAGTCGCGCGAACTACTCAACGCGCGCAGCGTCGACGCAGTAACGTGCCAGCCGTTGCAATTGCCGGATATACCAACGCCGGAAAATCTAGTTTGTTAAATCGCCTAACTGATGCCGGCGTACTAGTTGAGAACGCGTTGTTTGCGACTTTGGATCCGACTGTGCGTCAAGCCAAAACACCAGGGGGACGCGAGTTCACCCTTTCAGACACTGTTGGTTTCGTGCGCGACTTGCCGCACCAATTGGTCGAAGCCTTTCGTTCAACACTAGAAGAAGTTGGCGCCAGCGATTTGATCTTGCACGTAGTCGATGGCAGCGACCCTGATCCCGAAGGCCAGTTATCGGCAGTTCGGAAAGTTCTTGCTGACATTGACGCCCATGACATTCCAGAACTAGTGGTTATCAATAAAGCCGATGCTGCCGACCCGTTTGTAATTGATCGCATTAAGTTGCACGAGAAAAACGCCATTGCAGTTTCGGCCTTAACTGGCCAAGGCATTGCAGAGTTAGTTGCGTTAATCGAGCAACAGCTGCCGCACCCACAAATCGACATCAAGGCCACAATTCCTTATGACCGAGGTGACTTGTTAGCCCGGGCTTATCGCGAAGGCAATATCTTGTCACGAACCGATACTGAATCAGGAACCGTTGTGATCGCCAAGGTGCCACAGCTACTTGCGAATTTGCTTGAGGAATATTGTGGCTAAGGAAACTAAAAAATCTAACGCAATAGACGAAGCGCTAGCCAAGGTAGTTGAAACTATCGGTGGCACACCGCGCGAAGGCCAAATCGAAATGGCAACTGCTGTTGACAAAGCCATGAACGATGGCGAACACCTGTTAGTCCAAGCGGGAACTGGAACCGGTAAGTCACTTGGTTATTTAGTGCCGGCAATTCTGCGGGCCAGCAAAGGCGTGAAACCCGACGGCACCAACCGCACTGTCATTGCCACGGCAACTTTGGCTTTGCAGCGCCAGTTAGTCGATCATGATTTGCCAGCTGCAGTAGAGAGCTTGGCAGACCAAACTGAGCACCCAATAACTTACGCGGTACTAAAAGGTCGTCATAACTACATTTGCCTAGATAAATTCAATCGCGTTGAAGTCGATGCTGCTGATGACGGGGAAGAGCAGCTATTTCAAACTTCAAGTTCAGCCTTAGCCAAACAGGCCAAGAAACTGCGGCAATGGGTTGAGATCACTCAAACTGGCGACCGCGACGATTACGACAGTGAACTCGATGGTCGATTGTGGCGCTCGATGTCAGTTTCGGGTCGGGAATGTGTTGGCGCGTCAAAGTGTGCCTGGGGCGAGGATTGCTTTGCTGAACTTGCCCGCACCACAGCCCATGCCAGTGACATCGTGGTTACCAATCACGCGCTGCTTGCGATCGATATTTTAGAAAACCTACCGATCCTGCCAGATCACGACTCGGTAATTATTGACGAAGCTCACGAACTCGTAGATCGCACTACAAACGCGCTAGCTGGGTCACTAGATGTTGCCACGATGGGCCGAGCAACTGGCATGGCACGTAAATTCATTCAGCCTTCAACGCACGATCGCATGATGGAAGTCGCGGATGACTTAGGTCTGGAACTAGAAAGTTACGATCGCGAAGGCACCACAACTCGCATCGAAGGCTTCGAGGGACAGCTACTAACGGCCTTAACGGCAGTTCGCGATGTCTATAAAGTCGCCCAAGCCGAAATGACAACCTCATCCCAAGATGAATCAGACATAGCCGCTCAAAAGCAGCGCGCTAAAGCAACTGTCAAAGATGTTTATGACGTCGCCGCTGAATTACTTAGCGCTGATGAACACAGCGTGACTTGGATCGATGTTTCTCGCACGGCTGTCTTGCATCACGCTCCACTTTCCGTGGCTGGATTCCTAGGTGAAGCATTATTTGGCCAACACACAATCGTGTTAACCAGCGCAACTTTGGCAGTTGCTGGATCCATGGACTCAACTGCCAAAGCAGTTGGGCTTGGTGAGTCTGGCTGGATCGGCCTTGATGTTGGCAGTCCATTTGATTACAGCAAGCAAGGAATCTTGTATTGCCCATCGCATTTGCCACCACCTAGTTCTAGTGGGGTAGCCGAAGAGGCTTTGGATGAACTGGGCGACTTAATTGATGCCGCTGGCGGACGTACGCTGTCGCTGTTTTCCTCTTGGCGCGGAGTCGAGCGCGCTGAAGAATATTTAGCGATTCGCTTTAAAGGCCGCGATGATCGACCACTGATCGTGGCTCGCAAAGGTGATGCTGTTTCAGATTTAGTGCGGCGGTTTCGTGAGTCACCAGAATCGAGTTTGCTTGGAACGGTTTCACTTTGGCAGGGCATTGATGTGCCAGGTAATACTTGCACGCTGGTAACTATTGATCGAATTCCATTCCCGCGCCCGGATGATCCCGTGATGGCAGCGCGCTCGGCTCGCGTGGATGAATCTGGCGGTAGTGGCTTTAGATCAGTTTCACTGCCACGTGCTGCGCTATTACTTGCGCAAGGTGTCGGGCGTTTAATTCGAAGTACCGAAGATCGGGGAGTAGTTGCAGTATTGGATTCCCGGCTTGCAAATTCTGGCTATGGCAGCACGCTGCGTAAATCGTTACCGAATTTATGGTGGACTACCGATAAAGATTCGGTAATTTCGGCGCTGGAACGGCTCGACGATTCTGCCTCGGATGCTTGAGGCTGGTAGGTTTACCTAGTGTTAAAAACTCAAAATCGTCATAAAGTTCGCGCCCTAGTTGCGCTGAGTGCAGTCCTAGCCTTGGCACTTACAGGTTGTTCCGGATCAAGTGCCAGTGATGCGCAATCAGCTGTGCCGAGTGCTACGACAGGCACTGCAGGCCCACCTGTTTGGTCTGCCGAAGAAACCGAGTATCTAGGTGCAATTAGCGGTGCCGACCTTGCATCCAGCATTTTTTTATCAGCAAGTGACTACATCACTATTGGCGACACTGTATGCAACGGATTAAAGCAAGACATTCCACTTGAAGATATCCTGAGCGCGCTCGCTAGTTCCGGTAAAAAGAATGGCTTAAATGCAACCCAGCGCAATGAATTTACGTTAATTACCTCTGCAGCTGCAGTTTCATTCCTATGCAAAGACCAAATCGAAAAATACAAACTTCAAAAGTAATTACAAAACTGCAAAAAAGTAGCGCTGCCGGACCAAGTTCCAGCAAGCGCTTCTTTTTATTTCCGGCTGCGAACCGAAGTTTGTTTATACCTTGCGCAATACCGAGACGACTTTGCCCATGATCGTGGCATTGTCGCCAGCGATTGGTTCATAAGCCGGGTTATGTGGCATCAACCAAACATGTCCATCGCGCTTTTTGAAAGTCTTTACAGTTGCTTCATCATCTAGCAGGGCCGCAACGATGTCGCCGTTCTCGCAAGTTGGCTGGCGACGAATGACAACAAAGTCGCCATCGCAAATCGCGGCATCAATCATTGAATCGCCCGAGACCTTAAGCATGAATAGCTCGCCTTCGCCAACAAGTGACTTGGGAAGCGGGAAGATTTCTTCGACGGCTTGTTCCGCCAAGATTGGTCCACCGGCAGCAATGCGACCAACAAGTGGCACATAAGCAGCTGCAGGGTTTAGGTCACCCTCAAGTAGATGTTCAGGCATTCCAATAACGTCTTGACTCAAGACATCAAGGGCGCGGGCACGTGTGGCATCGCGATTGATGAAACCCTTTTTCTGCAGCACTCCAAGTTGATGCTGAACGCTTGATGGGCTAGCTAGTCCAACAGCTTCGGCGATCTCGCGCACGCTCGGTGGATATCCACGCTCGGCTGTGGTCGAGGTGATCATGTCCATGATCAATCGCTGACGCGGGGTCAGGCCATCGGCGCCGTCTGGGCCATCTGGCAGGGACACGATCTGGGCGCCTGATTCCGGGGTGTTCGAATCATTCTTAGCCATGATTTACCTAGTTTCCGATCGATATTTGCTTATTTCAATGGGTTTCTTGCCGTTTTAAAGCTTTTCGTGCGGTTCTTGCTGATCCCACATTAGAACACTTTTGAAAGATATTCAAACATTTGTTCGAAAGAACTTGCAAAGTGTCGGACCTGGGGTGTAGAAATAGAACATACGTTCGATTAGAACACTTGTTCGAATGTATCACATAAGAGCAGCAAGTCCCGAAATACCAGTAACTATAAGGAGAAATACCATGGCTCAAGTAACTGCATTAGCAGCACTTCCCGTACAGCGAGCCGCTGTTCGTTCAACTCGTCCATCGCAACCAGCTCGATCTGGTCTGCGCCTGACAGTTCGCGGTCGACGAGTGGTGGCGTTACTTGCCCTGCTACCAATCGTGATCGCATTTGTATTAATAGGTACGCGCGCAGCTCAAGCTGACGCTGCCGGTCCAACAACTGCAGTAATTAAGGTCGAAGCCGGCCAAAGTCTGTGGGATGTCGCGGTAGCAATCGCACCTAACGAAGATCCGCGCACAACGATTTGGACAATTAAGGCACTAAATGGACTTACCTCCAGCGAGGTTCAATCCGGCCAAGGGCTAATCGTTCCCGTTAAGTAATACTTCTGTCGAAGTCTTCCGTAGGTCTGCCCTCGCTCTAATAGAAAGAGGGTAATGCTTCGCTAGCCGCCATTAACGTGTTTCGATGTGGCAAATCTCGCAAGTAGATATTTCTCTGCAATAAAAAAAAGTGCGCGAACTTACCGTATTCCAATCTTGTAGGGCACTAGTCTGTCTGATACCACCAAGCACAGGAGTGTCATGTCACAGAGTTCAGCAACAGATTCAAAGCACACGCTAAAGCGAGAGTTCTCACTTTGGACTTCGTTTGCCTTTGCGTTTGCTTTTATATCACCAATCGTTGCTCTTTACGGAATTTTTGGTCTTGCATATTCAACAGCTGGACCGAGTTTTTGGTGGAATTTTATTCTCGTCTTTTTAGGGCAACTACTCGTAGCGATGGTTTTTGCTGAACTGGTATCTGTCTGGCCAATTGAAGGTTCGATTTATCAGTGGACCACGCGCCTGATGGGGCAAGGTTTCGGCTGGCTGGCTGGTTGGTTCTACATGTGGACTTTGGTTGCTGCTATGGCGACGGTTGCAATTGGCGCCGGTAGTTTCGTTGGACGAGTTATTGGTATTGATCCGTTGGCGACATCAATTGCAATTGGTGGCCTTTCGATCACTAACCAAGTAACGGTCGGACTTGTAATTCTTGCTTTAGGCTCATTGGCAAATGTCACTGGGCGAGGAGTTCTAAAAGTCTTAATGACTGGCTCGATCATTGCCGAAGTTATTGGTTCGCTCGGTCTTGGTACCTTGCTTCTGATTAACCACAGAAACAATCCAGTTAGCGTACTTACTGACGGTTTTAGCACTGAAGGTTATTTAAGCCTTTCCGGACCATTCTTGGTAACCATGGCATTTGTTGGATTTAGTTTCGTTGGCTTTGAAAGCGCTGGCTCAATTGCAGAGGAAGTTAAAAATCCTCGCAAAAATATTCCAAAAGCTGTTATTTTCTCAATCACATTCGTAGCGCTTGTCGTAATTTATACCGCATTCGCGTTAATCATTTCGATTCCACCAGACATTGCAGCCAACAGTGCCGATCCGGTTTATGACACTTTGAATTTATTGCTTGGTTCAGGTGTTGCTAAATTTGCGCTGATTCTCTTCACTATTGGTTTCTTGGCATCTTTCTTAGCGCTACAGACTTCCGCGTCAAGACTTATCTGGGCTTACTCGCGTGACAAGGCATTGCCAGCTCATGAGTCATTAAGCAAGTTAAGTTCCGGACAAAAGCAGCCAGTCAATGCCTTGCTACTTGCAACATTAATTGGCGCAATCATGATGATCTTGAGTCAAGTAACGCCAAACTTCTACGCGTTGATGATTAACTTCACCACCGGTGGATTCTTCCTCGCGTTCTTGTTCCCACTTGTTGGAGTTGCAGTTGTTCGCATGAAGAAGCAGTGGACTCCTGGACCATTTAATTTTGGAAAGTTCAGTCCACTTGTTTCGACGGCAGCATTAGTTTGGGCAATCTTTATGTTCCTAGACATCTCTTGGCCAAGAGCTGTATTTGAACAGCGTTACCTTGATTGGTCGGTCGCGATTGCTGCAAGTGGTCTGTTGGTGATTGGCCTTGCAATCCATGCCACCGTGCGCGGACGCATCACACTTGTTGATGTCGACGCCATGGATCACGACGAAAACGGATGACAGTTTCGAAAGTTGCCGTTGTCACTGGCGCAGCCAGTGGCATCGGCGCTTGCGTCGTAGCCGAATTACAGTCCAGGGGCTGGAAAGTTGCCGGCCTTGATCTAAAGCCAACTGGCGCGGACCTTAACATCGAATGTGATGTTTCCGATTTCGAGTCAGTGAAGAAGGCTAGAGATTTAGTTATAAAGGAACTTGGTGTTGCTTCAGCCGTAGCAAGTGTGGCAGGGCACTACGAGATCATCCCAGTTGTTGAAATTACCGAACAAAAGTGGCAGCGCATGCTGCACGTTCATCTTGGTGGCGCTTTTAACTTAGCCCAGGTTTTTTTGCCCGACATGGTTGCCCAAAAGTCTGGCGCATTTGTTGCTGTGACTTCTGAGTTAGCTATAGGTGGTGGCGATCAAGATTCACATTACGCTGCAGCCAAGGGAGGAATCATCGGCCTAGTTCGAAGTTTGGCCATTGAGATGGCTCCGCACGGCGTCCGAATAAATGCAGTCGCGCCAGGGCCAACTGACACGCCATTGCTTACATCAGATTCACCATGGCGCGCACCGGACTACCTTGCAACTTTGCCAATTCGCCGACTTGCTTCACCGGAAGAGATTGCATTGACAGCAGCATTCTTGATTGAAGATGCCACCTTTTTGGTTGGCGAGATTATTTCACCTAACTCTGGAGCTGTGATTTAGATGGCTACGCCTAGATTCGATGGAAAAATAGTTTTAGTTACTGGCGCAGCTCAAGGAATGGGCAAGGAAATTGCCAAACACTTGGCATCTCTGGGCGCGCGAGTTGTTGTAAACGATCGCCAACTGGATGAGCGCCTAACTAATTTGGCAACTGAGATTGGTGGCTATGCCGCTCCCGCCGACTTATCCAAATGGGATGAAATTGATTCCATGGTCAGTGATGTGATTGAAAACTTTGGGTTAGTTGATGTTTTGGTTGCAAATCACGCTTACATGACCATGGATGATTTTCTGGCCTACGATCCCCAAGATTGGTGGAAAGTAGTGGACACCAATCTTGGTGGCACTTTTCGCTTGATTCAAAAATTGGTTCCCGGCATGCGCACTATTGGAGCGGGACGAATAGTTGTCACAAGTTCAATTTGGGGTGTGATTGGTTGGCCACAAGCAACTGCATATTCTGCCTCTAAGGCTGGGCTGATAAGTATGGTGAAAACTCTCGGTAGGGAACTGGCGAGTGAAGGCATAATCATCAATGCAATTGCGCCAGGAATTACGGATACACCTCAATTGCAAGTAGATGCAGATGCGGAAAACATCCCACTTAAACAAATGCAAGAGTTGTACTCAAAAGCGATTCCATTAGGACGAATCGGACAGCCAATCGAAATTGCAAAAGTGGTAGCTTTCTTAGCTGATTTCAACATCAGTTCGATTGTCGGGCAAACAATTCAGGCCAATGGCGGAGAAGCGAGATCGCGTGTGTAAGGTCAAATCATGAATCAGGAATTTGTTGCACCCGCACCGATTGCGTGGCCAGCTGGGAAAAAATCAGCAGCCAGTTTTACTTTTGACGTAGACGCAGAATCAGCCGTTTTGTTTTCAAGCCCAGGCAGCGAGCACCGTGCTGGGGTAATGAGCCACCAGTCCTATGGACCGCTAGTTGGCGTACCAAGACTGCTGGACCTTTTGGATCGCGTTGGGATCAAATCAACTTTCTTTGTTCCTGGTTACACCGCCCTTAGGTACCCAGCCGTAGTCAAAGCTATTGCTGCGGCAGGACACGAAATTGCGCATCACGGATTTATGCACGAAACACTCGAAGGCGTAGATGTTGAAACCGAAACAAAGTATTTAATTCGTGGCCTGGAAGCACTGGAAGAAGTAGCTGGGATTCGACCAGTTGGTTACCGCGCACCTATGTGGGAGCCAAGCTATGACACAGCTCGAATATTGCACGAACACGGATTCTTATACGACAGCACGATGATGGATGGCGATTACCCATACGAGTATTTCGTTGCCGATGGATCCTCGATCGTTGAAATTCCATTGCAGTGGGCACTGGATGATTGGGAGCAGTACTGCTTCATCCCGGACGTTTCAGGAGTTGGACTTATCGAAAGTCCAACAAAAGCGGTCGAGTTGTGGACCTTGGAATTTCAAGCAATGCATGAAATTGGTGGGTGTTTTGTGCTTACCAATCACCCATTCCTAACTGGTCGGCCATCTAGAGCAAAAGCCCTTGAGGGACTGATCCGAGAAGTCGTAAGCGATTCTTCGGTTTGGGTAGCAACCCTTGAAGACATTGCCTTGCACGTGAGGTCCCTTGACTTAACACCACGTAAATTGCTGCCCCCAGTTGTCGAAAAAGAGTACCGAAACAGATAAATCCACATGCAGAGTAGTTCTAGCCAAAACTGGGATTAGTCACTGCCGTTAGTATCAAAAACCCATTAAAAGCGTTAAATTTGTTAAAAGAAGTCCGTTTTTAGGCCCTAGATATCCCACACCTTGAGATATTCCCGCAGTAGCGTGAAGCGACGGCTCACATCCCCGTGGACCGCACGTCACTGTAATAGGAGTATTACATGTCAACACAACATGCCTCTGATGCTGAGCATCTGGCTAGTTTGGGTTATAAATCTGAATTCAAGCGAGAAATGACCTTATGGCAAAACTTCTCTCTCGGGTTTACATATCTATCACCGGTTGTTGGTGTCTACAGCCTCTTTGCCCTAGCTCTAGCAGCTGGCGGACCACCTATGTTCTGGTGGATCGCAATTTGTGGCATCGGCCAGTTCTTGGTCGCACTGGTATTTAGCGAAATTGTTTCGCAGTACCCAATCGCAGGTGGCGTTTACCCATGGGCCCGAAGGCTCTGGGGTAAGGGATATGCCTGGATGACCGGATGGGTCTATGGCTTTGCCTTGATCGCAACCATCGCATCGGTCACTTACGGCGCAGGTCCATTCATCGCAGGCTTCCTGGGAATGGAATCTAGCCAGAACTTAACGATCACTTTGGCAATTGCCTTGATCTTGATCGTCACCGCAATTAACTTCGGTGGCACCAAGTTGCTCGGTCGCGTTGCTTTCTTTGGTTTCGTTGCTGAATTAGTTGGCGCATTAATTGTTGGCGTGGTTTTGCTAACAACTCACCGCGAGCAGTCATTTGGCGTGATCTTTGATACTTCATCAATTACTGCTGGTGGCACAAGCTACACAACAGCCTTTATGGGCGCAGCGCTTATTGGTCTGTACCTTTACTACGGATTCGAAGCTTGTGGCGACGTTGCTGAGGAAGTTGAGAACCCAGGCATCATCATTCCGCAGGCAATGCGAATGACTCTTTACATCGGTGGCGCAGCATCCCTGTTCATCACTTATGCATTGATTCTTTCGGTTGCTGACATTGGCGCAGTAATCAGTGGCGAGAACGCAGACCCAATTGGCCAGTCTTTGACTGAGGCATTTGGCGCTGGCGGTTCCCGCGCGATTATGGCAATTGTCGTTGTTTCATTCTTCTCATGTGCATTGAGTCTGCAGGCTGCTGCTAGCCGCTTGATTTACTCATACGCACGCGATGGCATGATCTTTGCGCAAAAGTCACTTTCCAAGATGAACCCAAAGACCGGTATGGCTCCAACTGCACTTGTTACTGCAGCTGCCTTGCCAATCATCTTTGTGTTAACTGACTTGTTCTTGCCAGGTGGCATCTTCCGCCTTGTGGCATTTGCCTCCGTTGGTATCTACATCGCATTCCAGATGGTTGTGCTTGCCGCATTGCGCGCTCGCATGGGCGGTTGGAAGCCATCAGGTAAGTGGACTATGGGTGGAGCCGGCATGCTGGTTAACATCGTGGCCCTTGCATATGGCTTGTTTGCGATCTATTTGATGCTTAAGTCTTATGGCATCGAAGGCGGATCATTTGTCGATAACTACATCGTGCTCGTTGAAGTACTTATCGTCATCGGTGTTGGCCTGGTCTACATGCTCGTAAGTGGCGCGCATCGCAAGAGCGATGCCCCTGCTGGCGATGCAATGAAGAAATAGTCAACAGCTCTCAATAACTATAAAACAACTGGCGCTTTCCGAATGGGGAGCGCCAGCTGTTTTTTGTATTCTAAAAAAGTATTTAGTCTTCGTCTTTAGTCATGAAGTCGTTCGCCATCATCTCTTCATACATTTGAGAAATCGATTCATCGACATCAAGATTTGGATCAACTGGACCATGCCACAAAAATTCATCAGTTGGCTCCCACTTCAGGGGGCCAGTAAAGGGATTACGGATTCGCAACTGAGTGAACTTTTCAAACCCCGAATCATTAGTTAGAAATTCCGAAACCTTATTACCAATACAAACGGCAGCAATTTGGGCGTCATAAATTTTTTGTCCATTGAAGTCACCTGATTTTGTTAATTCAGACAAGGTTTCGAAATGATCCAATGTTGCATTGATAACGGATGCATTTGGCGCTGCAAGCCAATAATTTATCTGCGCAAGAGCTTCTGTCATTGTTGAAGGACGAGGAAACTTTCCAGCGTTTGTAACTGTCGCTATGAATTCGTGAAGCACTGTGTGCGTAAAACCAACTTTTTCTTTACCGCTAAGCAAATCCGAAATTAATCTTCTTGCCACTCCAAACTCGGGTAACTCTGCGCGATGTGCGTAAACCAGTACGTTAGTGTCCAGACCAAGCACGCTTTGCCTCTTCTACTTCTTCATCACTCATATTTATTACTGTGTTCATATCAAGATGGGCTAGCCATGGATGAACACCACCACCATCAACGCTGAAGTCGGCATGTGGGTCCCAGGGTTTGTTAGCTTTCATTTCACGTAATTGAGCGTGCAATGCTTTTTCCAGCGCGGACTTTAGGCTCATGCCATGACGAGCACATTCGGCCTTTAAATCAGCGAAAAGCTGATCCTCAATCTCAACGGTTGTTTTCATAAACCCAAGAATAACATAAACCCATAATTATGGGTTTTGGATTCCCACTCAATAAATACAAGGCAATTAGGGCAGCTCGAGCTGTGCGTAACCGGCCCAAGACCGAAAATCCCTGATCAAACCCCATTTCAAAATCCAAAAACCACATCATGTAGTGGTCGCGACACGCCCAAAACGCCATATATAGGCGAATCACTTGCGTCGGGCCCTTGTTTCTAATACAGTCATCACTACATCTAGTGGTCACAGCAATGTGATTTACCCACAGATTGTGGTTTTCTCCACACAGGTTATCCCCAAAAGGATCCACAACCTGGAGAAAGTCACACTTTTTGGGTGTCACACCAGCACCACTAGATAACACGAAGTAACACCAGTAACACGAATACCAAGCTAGACAGCAAGAACAAGGGCCCTCAAAAGCCCCAAAACGGACACCACAAGATGTGGGGTTCGCGGCAAGACCAGAAGCCGGAAAACCGGGAACCGAAAGGAGTCGATTATGAAGTGCCCATTTTGCCAACATGACGATTCCCGCGTAATCGATTCTCGTTCCAGCGAAGAAGGCCTAAGTATTCGTCGTCGTCGTGAGTGCCCGGAATGCTCACGTCGATTCACAACGAATGAAACCATCACGCTCAACATCGTTAAGCGCAATGGGGTAGCTGAACCATTTAGTCGCGACAAGGTAATCGTTGGCGTACGCCGCGCTTGCCAAGGCCGACCAGTTACCGAAGATGATCTAGCAATTTTGGCAGCCCAAGTCGAAGAAACTCTTCGCGCATCTGGACAAGCTGAAATTCCAAGTAACGAAGTAGGCCTAGCAATCCTTGGCCCACTTCGTGAACTAGATGAGGTTGCATACCTGCGCTTTGCAAGTGTGTATCGCTCATTTGAATCGATTGCGGACTTCGAACTTGAAATCGAAGACTTGCGATCTGAGCCCTCAAAGGTTCCAGCTGAAAAGCAAAAAGAACCCGCGAGCTAGAAACTTTCACTTCCCCCGAAAGCCCTTCCCACAACCAAGACAAACACCAAACAAAAACTAAAAAACAATTTTCTCTTTTATCAACCCGATGAGAAAAAGAGATAGATGAGTCCATGAGGAGGACAACATGACCGACGTGGTCAACGCAGCAACAGGAACGAAGAAGTCAGGCAAGGGCTTGACAATGACTCGTCTATACACAACCGAAGGCGTGCACCCATACGCTGAAGTGATTTGGGAAAACCGCGATGTGGTTCAGACCAACTGGAAGACCGGCGAAACTGTTTTTGAACAGCGTGGCGTGGAGTTCCCAGACTTCTGGAGCGTTAACGCTTCCACAATCGTGACCACCAAGTACTTCCGTGGCCAGGTCGGCACCGATTCTCGTGAGCGTACGCTGCGCCAGCTCATCGACCGCGTTGTCCTTACTTACACAAAGGCTGGCCGGGAAAACGGTTACTTTGCAACCCCAGCCGATGCTGACATTTTTGAACACGAACTAACTTGGATGTTGCTGCACCAGGTATTTTCGTTCAACTCACCAGTTTGGTTCAACGTGGGTACCAACTCACCACAGCAGGTAAGCGCATGCTTCATCCTTTCTGTTGATGACACCATGGATTCAATCCTCAACTGGTACCGCGAAGAAGGAATGATCTTCAAGGGCGGCTCGGGTGCCGGCCTTAACCTTTCGCGCATTCGCTCATCCAAAGAAATCCTCAAGAACTCAGGTGGCACCGCATCCGGTCCAGTTAGCTTCATGCGCGGCGCTGACGCCTCTGCTGGAACTATCAAGTCCGGTGGCGCAACCCGTCGCGCAGCCAAGATGGTTGTCCTAGACATCGATCACCCAGATGTTGAAGAATTCATCGAGACCAAGGTTCGCGAAGAAGACAAGATTCGCGCCCTTCGCGATGCCGGTTATGACATGGACCTTGGTGGCAAAGACATCATCTCGGTTCAGTACCAGAATGCAAACAACTCAGTTCGGGTATCCGATGAATTCATGAAGGCTGTCGAAGACGGCACTGAATTTGGCTTGCGCGCTCGCACAAATGGCGAAGTTGTCGAAACCGTTGATGCTCGCGAGCTATTCCGCAAGGTAACTCACGCTGCCTGGGCATGCGCCGATCCTGGTATCCAGTACGACGACACCATCAACGACTGGCACACCAACCCAGAAACCGGTCGCATCAACGCATCCAACCCATGTTCTGAATACATGTCCTTGGATAACTCATCCTGCAACCTGGCATCACTTAACTTGCTTAAGTTCCTAAAGGATGATGACACCTTTGACGCAGCAACATTTGCTAAGGCCGTGGAATACATCATCACTGCAATGGACATCTCCATCTGCTTTGCTGACTTCCCAACCGAGCCAATTGGTGTAACAACTCGTGCCTACCGCCAGCTAGGTATTGGTTATGCAAACCTTGGCGCATTGCTAATGGCAACAGGTCTTGCATACGATTCCGAAGATGGCCGCGCACTTGCCGGTTCCATCACATCCTTGATGACCGGAACTGCTTACAAGCGCTCAGCTGAACTAGCTGGCATCGTTGGAGCCTACGAAGGTTATGCCCGTAACGAGCAGGGCCATAAGCGCGTAATGCGCAAGCACCAGGCCGCCTCCGAAGCAGCAGTATCTGCATCCAGCCTCGATGGCGACATCTGGAAGCTTGCAACTAACGCTTGGATCGAAGGCAACAAGACTGGTGAAAAGAACGGCTGGCGTAACGCACAGGCTTCTGTGCTCGCGCCAACTGGAACCATCGGTTTCATGATGGACTGTGACACCACCGGTATCGAGCCTGACTTCTCACTAGTGAAGTTCAAGAAGCTTGTAGGCGGCGGTTCCATGCAGATCGTTAACCAGACAATCCCACGTGCACTACGCCGTTGGGGTTACGCCGAAGAGACCGTAGAAGCGATCATCGAATACATCGCCGACAAGGGTCACGTAGTTGATGCGCCAGGTCTAAAGACTGAGCACTACTCAATCTTTGACACTGCAATGGGCGAGCGCTCCATCAGTCCAATGGGTCACGTCTACATGATGGCTGCCTGCCAACCGTTCCTATCGGGCGCGATCTCAAAGACCGTAAACATGCCAGAAGATGCAACCGTTGAAGAAGTAGAAGAAATCTACTTCGAAGCATGGAAGCTAGGCATCAAGGCTCTTGCGATCTACCGCGACAACTGCAAGGTTGGCCAGCCACTATCTGATGCAAAGGCAAAGGTTAAGGATGCCCCAGCAACAGAAGAAGTACTGGCTCACCCAACTCGCAAGCGTCTGCCAAAGACTCGCGATAGCCGCACCACTTCATTCCAGGTCGCAGGCGCTGAAGGTTACCTAACCGCCGGCACCTACGAAGATGGCGAACTAGGCGAAGTATTCCTAAAGCTTGGCAAGCAGGGTTCAACTCTTGCCGGTGTAATGGATGCCTTCTCAGTAGCAATCTCAATCGCATTGCAGTACGGCGTGCCATTGGAAGCCTTCGTTTCCAAGTTCGTCAACATGCGCTTTGAGCCAGCAGGTATGACAGATGATAAGGACATCCGCATG
>CAESAD010000017.1_pt1 | contig 32054 bp, 33 predicted proteins | sample 7263541 | NCBI WGS metagenome assembly CAESAD01 (sample SAMEA6814110, study PRJEB35770) | freshwater metagenome | biome: Freshwater; feature: Freshwater reservoir; material: water | place: Czech Republic | collected 2017-07-26 | depth 30m m
ATGGATGCCTTCTCAGTAGCAATCTCAATCGCATTGCAGTACGGCGTGCCATTGGAAGCCTTCGTTTCCAAGTTCGTCAACATGCGCTTTGAGCCAGCAGGTATGACAGATGATAAGGACATCCGCATGGCCCAGTCCATGATGGACTACATCTTCCGTCGCCTGGCATTGGATTACTTGCCATACGAAAAGCGCGAAGCACTTAGCATCTTCACCGCTGATGAGCGCGCAGCACAGGTTGCCGGATACGACGCAGCACCTGCGCCAACTGCAGAAATTGCAGCAGCAGTAACTGCCGAACTATCAGCAATGAGCTTTGCTGACACAAGTGCCCCGGCAGCCCCAAAGGCTGACACGCAGGCAACACGCGCGGCAGTGCCAGCATCCGAACGTGGAACCGGCGATGCACACTCAAGTGCAGAACTGCTAGAGCAGATCACCGGCAAGACATCAGATGCACCACTTTGCATGACCTGTGGCATCAAGATGCGCCCAGCAGGTTCCTGCTACGTATGTGAAGGTTGCGGAAGCACAAGCGGCTGCAGCTAGTAACAAATAAGCAACAAACACAAAGGCCTCCTGGGAAACCAGGGGGCCTTTGTTTGCTGGCTTGAAAGCTTTGATAGTTATTGCAGACTTTACTGGAAGACTAGAGTGCTTGTTGTTTTCAATTTGATACAACTTGTGACCCTGCGAAGAGAGACTTAATTTATGGACCGTTGCATTCACGAGTTAGAGACATTTTCCTGCGCAGATTGTCGACCTCGAACAGTAGCTGGACAAATTGTCTATGCGACACCGGGTGGGAGCGTTGTGCATCGTCGCCCTGATTGCGAAATGCTCGCGCGCGGTCAAGCCTCAGTGGATTCCGCAGGCGGACGAATTGGCGTTATCAATCCAGTACATAGAGATAAACACCCAGGTCGGGGCGATTGTGCCTGGTGCATGGCAGAACAAGAAATCGGATCATGCCAAATTCTTATAAACGAGGTACCTACAGACGCCATCATCATAAACACGCGTCCACTTGGGTATGGCCACTTAGCCTATTTAGTTCGATACAAGGCTCAAGACGGAAGAGTGGTCGAGGTACAGATGAAGAAAAAGCAGTTTATGGACCTGCAGATAAAGAATGACGACAATATTTGAGCAAAGATCACAGTACTGCCTAATCCAGCGACACATCGGATTCGATATTTATCCCAGCCATTGCCTTTATAAGCGGCAACCAAAAGGGTGCAACTGCATCAGCAACTTCCCCAACGAGACTTTCGATATCGTCAATCCCTAGCTTTAAGTCCTCTCCACTTTCGCTAGCCTGTCGGTGCGCATCAATTATTGATAGTGAAATCAAGACCAGCCCGATCTTAAACTGATGATCAAGAACCTTAGCATCCAAAACCATTTGACCTTGGAACGATTTTAGATACTTGTTATCCTCATTATAAAAAAAGTCATATGAAGTACCTTCATTGTTCATCATGGCTCGGAGCGCAGTAAGTTCTGTAAATCCATAAAGCTCCCAGTCTTCTTCGCGCACAGGTTGAATATTTGGTAGTTGAGTGGATTGATTTCCACCGTCTCCACCGTCTCCACCGGTAGGAGCCTTAGCTTTGCCCTTACCTCCTTCAGGATTTACCGTGACTGGATCAATCAGAGAAATATTCGCAACATTTGTGAATGGATTCAAATTCCCATCATCGATAATTGTGAAAGTTATTGCTAGTTTTTCTCCAGAGTTAAAATATTTCTGATCAAAAATAAGTGATATATTCAGAATTCCGCTTTGCAGATTGCTGATTCTGTAATCGATATCACGAGGAATGCCTTGAACATCGATAGCAGAGATTGACAGTGAACCGGGACTTAGTTTTCTAGCAAAATAGTCATCAACGGCATCTGTTTCAAATCCAATTCTTGGATTTTGATTAATGGGACTATCTCTATCAATCTCGTTATTGTTGCCCTTAAATCTGAAGTATGTCGGCGTTTCCTTTCCCTCAAATTTTGAAAGACCTCGACCTTTAGTGCCACTGCCGGGGAAGATCGTAGGGATCTTAATTCCGAAAGGCAGAAGTGCTGCTAGGTGTGGATTGTCCTTAAGTAGCAGCTTTAAAGTATCCTCAATTGGCTTTTGATCCTCTAAGGCGCTGTTGACGCGGTCGTCATGCCTTTTCTTATTTAGTTCTCGCAGAGCTGGATCATCACCCAAGAATTGCTCAATTTGAGATTGAATTTCCCTTGAATATTCGTTATCACGAATTCGGTCCCTACTTGGCATGAAGGTATCAGACCTAATGTCAGGGGACATTTGCGTGCAATCAACTACAACAAATAATGAATCGCGCAAGTACGAAAGATTCACACGTTTTCTGCCGAAAAATGCTGATGGAAGCGTTCCATGGGTTTGTCCATTTATGGTGAAGTACAAACCTTTAGTGTTGTAAACAGTCTTATCCTTAAACTCTTTCGCAACAAAAACTTGGATATCAAGCGGTTTTCCGGCGATAGTTATCGTGCCGTTAATTGGCTTTGCCGTCTCCATCTTCTCAATAGTCTTGGCTTCGTCTAGGTGCTCCAATTGCGTAACAGAACCAACAACCTCATCTACAAAGCTACGTCGACCTCGGGTGGATGCGTAATCTTCCCTACATTCAGCAACTTGAATGGGCAATGCCGCCTGCGGCAGCATTTCTTCGATTTTTACCTTTAAGGAATCTCCACGAGACCCCTTGATTGTTAGATTCGTTTTGTATTTTGTTTCATATTCATAAAGCTTGATCATCGTGCCATAGCTTGAGCTCTTGCCGTAGGCGATTGGTCTGTCTTTATCGTCGCTTGGGAAAATGTTCATGCTTTCTGATTCAAACGATAAAACATTCCCATATTTTCCGGCAGATTTAATTGGGGCTAAATATTCAAACATTGGACTCTTCATGCCTTCACGAGTGATTCTTCGGATAACAGTAAATCCCCACTCGGCATTTCGATCAGTCTTCAGGTCTTCTTGGGATAAAAGCTCTGGATTACGCCGGCTCAAGATAAATGAGACTCGATGCTTTTCGTTGTCCGAGCAGAATAGGAAAACTCCAGTTCCACCCATGTTGTACTTTCCTTGTACAAAGGGAATGCGCATCTTGTTGCTCTTGCCAATTGAAAGAAATGTTTCCGGAAAAAGGTCCGGCGTCTGTCCTTCGCCACGGTCTGAAATCGTTAAACTTGGGTACCCAGCCTTCGCACTTTTCCCGGTAGCAAACAATGAGATGTTTGTAGACTCCTCTTGAATCTGGGATTCCGGCCAGAAGTATAGACTTCCGTTGGTGTAACTCAATGGTGGTTGTTTGTTTTCAATCAAGTACGCGACGGCCTCACGCATGTCTTTTGGGTAATTTTCATCACCGGGGTTGATTCTTTTTCGACCACATTCATTCATGAATCGGGCATCAATGCTATTGGTTAGTTTCTCTACGAGGGCAGCAACTGAGTCACCTTGCTGATTGCCAATAGAGGAAAAGTTGTTTTCGTTGTCGGCAAATGGCCTCCAGGCAACTTCATCATCCCAGTATCCGTGGGACTTCAAGATCGAAATGACCTCAAGTGCTTCATCAGCTTTAATCAGGGAGTCGCAAAGTGCTTTTGGATTATTCATGGCTTCAACTTGAATTCTTGTGAAGCTCCTGATGCAACATGTTCAAATCGGCTCTTCAGCGTGGCTATTTCTTTGTTCAGCGCATTAACAATATCGCGAACGTCAGCCTCCGTAAATTCGTAGCTAGACCTGTTGGATAAATTGCCAATACCTCTAATTGCCTTGATTGCCTTGTTCGTCCTTGATTCGGCAAGGCGCACAAAGTTTGATCTGCGTTGATTCATATCTATCCTTTTCCATAGTCTTCTTTGGATTAATCTATAGATATACAAACTATTTGTCAAATACTTCACAAATACTGATACTTTATGGCGAAATAGCCTTAAAAAATATGTAATATTTCCCAAATACATTGAGCATTATTGCAATCTATTTGGGTCATATTGCTTGCTCTTTAGGTTGCTGAGGAGATTAAATTAAGCACCAAGGTCGATTTAACTAATCTGGTTGCGCTTTCTCGGACATGGTTAATCGTTTGCCCGATTGAAATGTCCAAGTTTTGCGTGAAATGCTTGCCGTGCGTTGCGCGGATTTCTTTCAGTACTAAGTGCGCTTAACCATGACCTAAAGGGCAGAATTCTAGTTTCTAACAGTACCGTTAGATATAACTAAGCCCTAGAGAAAATTAGTCCTCAAGAAAATCCTCAAAAGAGCCAAGATTCATCATTTCAAGCTTGTAATGAAGTTTTCCAATCTTGGATATCTTTACAGAATCCTTGCCTACGGCCTCAAGATCTTGATATGTGTAAGGGCTGCCTGAGGAAAACCTCTTTTCGGCAATGGCTAGATCCCCATCAATTAAGTGGTACAGCCATTCACAAAGCGCCTTGTTTGGATTAGACATCAAAGCCTTACGACCGTCCTGGCAAACTTTAGTTTGGATAGATGTCCCATTTGGCAGGTCGGTTGCGAATACGACATCTCGATTTGGGAAAAAATCAGGATACATCGTGTGGATCTTGGCAGGAATTGGAATGTATGCTTCTCCAAATTTCCGTTCGCGGCCACCTGCCATCCATTGATTAATTCCGGATTTCTCAGCGACTGTTTTCGAGTCACCGCGGGTGCTGTAGAGAGGCAGAACAACAAATGGTTCGGTTTTAAGGGCCATCTTCATCTCAATTCCGCTAACTTGCAAACTGTCGATGAGTGTATTCTGCAGAATACTTTGGAAGATGTCCTCTGATATAGCGATTGGTACCGGTGCTCCATTTACACCTTGTTTAAAGTCAAACCTTTTCATTAAGACACTTTTTGCGCCATTAAATGAGTAGTGGGCATTTCCATCAGTGAAGTAAGTTGATCCTTTTCCAGAGACCCAAACTTTTGACGGGTTTAGGTGTCGATCCACAGGGCGGATCTTTGCCAGATCAATTAGGGAGTAGGGCTCTTCATGGGCCATGCACCTACCTGGGATTCGGATCAAGCAATGATATATTGAAGTATCCAGGTTGATTCCATACTCAGCTGCGTCTGATTTTACCCTAAGGTTTCTCAGCTCGGAAACTTTTAGTGCCAATTGACTTGAGGTTAGGTCCTTAAAGTCACCTAGGCCAGCATTCTTTGGAAACTCTGCGATCTTTTCTTTTTTGGAGCCAGTTAGATTGTTTGCAATAAATGTCTTGACGCCAACGCCGGCGTTAGAAGTTAAATTCTTCGCATCGAACGACATGTCTTTTCGGGATAAATCTTCTGCACCCGATGCTCTTGCATACAATTTTTCAACAAATCGAGAATGAAAGAACGGCGTTTGGCTTTCTGAGAAAAGGCGAGAGTAGGTTCCAACCGCCTTTAGGAGTTCACTGTAAAAAACTTCATCAATCGATAGTTTCGGCGCCATTACTTTCCTGACTCAAGTGCAATTGCCATTTGCTTAGCGATTCGTTCAATCAAAGGAACCGTAACGCTATTCCCAAATTGGTGATAGAGGTGACTATTGGCTACCTTTGGCAGTTTGAATGATTTTGGAAAGCCTTGAAAGTTAGCGGTCTCTCGAGGAGTCAGTTTGCGAACACCTTTTTGGTCTCTGACTAAAGGAACATTGTGACCACCTGATCCCATGTTCGCCGTTAGGGTAGGGCAGGCGTTGCTTTTGTTTTCACGAACGTAATGGCGACGCCATTGGTAAATAGTGTCCCGAGACTTTACGGCAGAAGAAATCTCTCTGGACGCTGGATACTTCCCATCGTAGTAAAACTCCTCGCCAACTTCATTAGGCTCGAGGCAATCATGGATCGTCTTAGTCAATTTTTTCCTTTTGGGAAACTCGAAACTTGCAGCCTGGGATGAATCCCTAAATCCGACAATAAATACACGCTCGCGGTTTTGAGGGACATTAGCATGGGTCATTGAATTCAGTGTCTCGTGACGAAGCGTGTAACCGCACTTGGTGAGTTGCTCAAGCATGTAAGTAAATGTATTACCATCATCGTGGCTTCTAATTCCTTTTACGTTTTCAAGCAGAAATGATTTTGGTTTCACTGTGCGCAGAAGGCGAAGGAGTGCGGTAAATATCTCTCCACCGCGATCATCCTGAAGTCCTAGCCTGAGTCCCGCAAGACTGTAAGGCTGACATGGGAACCCGGCGACCATAACATCCAGTTCCCCTGGATCCAAGGAAAAGTCTTTTGTCGAAAGTTTAAGCACATCTTTAACTAGCTTGTGATCGATCGTTTCAGGAAAATTCAAAAAATAAGTCGCGAGCGCTTTCTCATCGATTTCGCTTGTTAAAACGCAACGCCCACCCACTCTTTCAAAGGCAATTCGCATGCCGCCTACACCGGCAAACAAATCCGCAAAGGTAAATCCCTTTGTAATCACTCAAAAACCCCTTAGTTAAAAGCTAACTTGAGTCTAGGTGACGCACCTGACAGTTGCTTTTCCGCCGCGCCAATTCGGGGGCAATATGTCAGCACTTGTGGATAAGGTGGGATTCGAAAGCGAGGCAACGTGACTGAGATCGGCTGGAAGTTCCCTTCTAACGGGGGCGGTCAGATTGAAGGGTTTAACAACTCGTCAATCGACACGTTCATTGGCAATAGAGTGTTCTCGCTTGTTCGGGAAGCGATTCAGAACTCTTTAGATGTGCGAGTAGACATAACAAAACCGGTATTAGTCTGCTTCTCCTTAGATGAGGTTGATGCGACTCGCGTGCCAGAAGTAACAACGCTTGCAAGTTTTCTAAAACTTGCCTTAGAGCGCGAAAAGATCAACACAAACAACGAGCAAGCACTAAAATTCTATGCCAACGCTATATTGCGCGTGCAGAGCAACAAAGTTGCTTTGCTGGGCATCCATGACTCAAATACAACTGGACTTGAGGGTCCAACAGTCGACATAACAGAGGAAAAGCCGGGTTCGTGGCTGGGCCTAGTAAAAGGTGCGGGGTTAACGGTCAAAAAGGCAGCTGATGCCGCAGGGTCTTTTGGTCATGGATCTAAAGCGCCGATAGGCGTCAGTCAGCTAAGGACAGTCTTTTATTTCACAAAGATATTGAATGATGCTGGAGTCGAAGAAAACAGATTTCAGGGAAAAAGTATTTTGCAATCCATGGTTTATGGTAGTGAAACTACACAGGGAACTGGTTACTATGGGCATCAAGAAAAATTACTTCCCATAGTCAATAACGCGATTCCTGACTGGGCTAACAAGGTTCGTGAAAAGCACTCACCTGGAATTGGAACTTCGATCTATGTTCCGTTTCCGAATTTGACTTCTGAAGGTGAGGACTTTTGGCGACAGGTGAAGCTGAGTGTATTAACAAACTTTTACCAGGCGATTTCACTTGGGATGCTTGATGTAAAACTAGGTGATACCGAAGTGATTACATCATCTAATGTTGAGCGTATTTTTGACCTTGCGCTGGACGGCATAAACGACTTTGACAAGGAATTTCTAGATCGGATTGAAGGTGAAATTGCATCGGCGATCACCATGAGAGCCAACGAATCGGATGTAAAGGGCCACCTGTCCATCGAAGGATTTGAAGCAGATTGGTTTATCCGCATCGGTGAATCTGTTGAAAGAAAGGCTGTTGGAATTTCGAGAAATGGAATGCTCATTACGCGCCATGCCCCTAAATTGCAGCAATTTGTAGGAACTCAGCCATTCGACATGGTTGTATCTGTTTTGCCAGGTGAAGGATCTGCCTTACTGCGAAGACTAGAAAACCCTGAACATAATGCGTTTCAATTTGATCGAATTGAAAGCCCTGATGAAAGAAAAGTCATCCAAAAAAAGTACGAAAAATTTGCAAGTGAAGTGAAAAAAATTATTTTAGAACATGCCGCAGTAAGTACCGACTCTGAAGCATTCGTAGATGATTTTGATGAATTCTTTAAAGCTGGTGAAAACTCTGCTAGCAAAGATGGGGGAGAGGAAGTCCCTATTCCAAAGATTGAGATAGGTCGCACTTGGAAGCCGCGACCTCAAGAAGGTGAGATCGTCGCAAGTGACGATGAGGACGATACTGATTTTGGTCGTGGGCTAACTGGTGGCGAAGGCGCGCGAATTCGAAAAGGCGGCAATATTCCAGACGACACTGGCTCAGAGCCAATTGGAGGCCGAAAGGCCGGTGGAAGAAGAGTCAAAAACCTACGTGTTGTCCGCGAATCGTCCGACAGTAACCTTGCACGTATCAGCTTTACACCAGTTGGACAAGGTAGCTATCGATTCCAGCTTTATAGAAGTGGCGACTCTCAGCGGCAGGCCATACAAGTGAGACTGCCAAAGGCAACTTCGGAATGGCAGGACTGGATTGCGCGGCCCGCTGATCATTCGATGCGTAGAGTTTCTTTGATCCTAGAACTTGACGGATCAGACTTTGAATATGCATTTGAAGGTTTGATGATAGATGCCAAATAAGCAAAGAGCATATGGGTATCCAGTTCTTTCACCGTTTTCAAATGACTATGTTGATGGCAATTCATTTGACTGTGAAGTTAGTGCCGTTACTAATGAAAATACCAATAACCAAGTGCACATTGAGTTCAAGATTTCCTTAAAATGCGAATTTCTAGAAGACATACTTCTAGGCAAGCAGGCGTCTATTTTTCTGGATTTGTATTGCGCACAAACCATGTTTCGAGAGAGCATCAGACTCAATTCGCTTGAGGGTGTAATTGATCTGCCACCCGGTCGTGTATTTGGTTCGCTTAGAATTGAGCCCATAATTGTGGCGAATGCTGGAGCATCCAGTTTGAGATTCGACGGTGTGCATGATGAGTTTGGAAGTAAAGCGTTCAATGTGGGACCTGGTTCATTGTTGGCATACGGGCAAACGACACAAATCAACCTTAGATTCAAAAGAACTGCCCTATCGGGTTTCATCGTCGTAAAAACAAGAGAAGACTTGGATCCAAATGCCTACCGGATAGAGGCATCAGCTAACTCAATTGTTTTGCAAATGGGCAAGAACGCCAGGATGGTAAGAGAAACGCTAAATAGCAGTGGTGAGCAAAGGCCGATCCTCTCAATGTCGATGTATAAGGACTGCTTCCTAGTAGCACTTGAGAGCATGCGCAATCCAGAGATTAGCGAAGAATTGTCGTGGGCCCAAATTCTCCAGGAAAAGCTCGAACAACTTGAAATATACATAAATGATTATGACAATTTGGACGAATTGAATTACGCAGCTCTTCGACTACTTTCGTCATTTGGAATTTCAAAATTAGCCAGTGGGAGTCAATTGTGAGTGGATTCATGGTCTATGACGAAGAAAGCGTCGCTACCCTACGAAGCCTATCCAAAAGTGATCCAAGGAAAGTTCTTGAGGAATTTGAAAAAGTAAACGGGGATCTAAACCTGGTTAAGTGGCTACCGTCGGTGCCAAAGGTGCTGGAACTAAAGGTTCCTAATCCAACAAGTAATTTCGACAAAGAAAACTCAATTGCTGTTTTCCAAGCCCTTGATTTTTTGACCCCAGCGCTTGCTTCAGATGAAAGAGTGTGGGTAACTTTAACATTTTCCAACTATCAGGAATACACAAAGGCGAGATGGGCCACAAGTTCCCATCAACCGGAAGAACTTTCTAAAAACCTAATCAACCACTGGTTCGCTCCAACGGCTAGGGATAGATGGCGAAACAATTCAATTTCAAGATTGTGGTGGGTTGGGTATTTTGTTGAAAACCTCGAAAATGTCGACAAGAGCGACGCATATGACTTGGTTTACTTCAATTCAGATTTAATTGCAAGCCTTTTGGGTAGAGCGACCCTTTCTAGTTACAGAAATATCGCAAGTTCCGTGGTTAGAGTCACACACCATCATTATCTTTCTATGGTTGAACGAAAGTACGATCGGGATTCTTTCCGAGACTTCTTGAAGTTGATCGATTTGCGACTAGGAAAATCTGCTCTAGGGTCCTTGGATCAGAAGGTTTGCGATGAAATTATCTTTGAATTATTTGCGCAAACTCATTAAGGCCTCGAATATCAACTGATTATAACTATAATCATTTTTGGCTAGAGATCTGTATTCCAGAAATCTGTAGCTCTTGTCAGTGCGTAGCATTACGATGAAATCATGTATTTGGCTTCCGTCGTTGCAGATGAGCAATCAGCCAAGAATCTTTCGAAAGTGATTCTGAACCCCCGAAGGATCCGTCCAATTGTTGTAACTACTGTTGCAGTCGGAGAAACAGCAAGTCGGATAGATGCGGAACAAATTGCATCTCAAGCCGGTGATCTCGTTGATGTATATGTGATAACCACAATGGATGCATCCTGGGAATTTGCAAGACATATGCCTGAAGGAGTTGCGGTGTATGGTGGCGCTGGTCGCATTTACCCAACGGGGAGTTCCTACCTAGTAGACAAGTTCCTTTCTCCGCTTCATGTGGCTTTAGACGCGAGCCATGGAGCTCGAATCACGGAGAAATTGATTTCTGAGGCACTCGCAATGTCGTTTGAAGCAGGTCATGCATCTAGTTCAACGGTAGAGCGAAAGAAGGCTGAAGGTACTGTTAAAGGATTTGCCGCCGGCCGAGCCATGGTTGAACTTCACGGACGCGGATATGCCTTTATCGCGCCTGAACTTACGTTGGCTAACTTTGCCGCTGAAGAATTGTTTGAAGTGGGCCAGAACGTGAGCGGACTTCTTAATTCTGAAACCAATCGACTTGATGTTTCGGAGTCACTCAAAACTCAGCTTCAAGCACTAGCTGAATACCAAATTGGCGATGTGATTTTGGCCAAGGTTAAAGAAGTTTCAGAAGACTTAGTTACTTTGCTCTTGTACCCGAGGGTTATAGAAAAAGAGATCTGCGTTTCTGTGCCTAAAGACATGGTTACTGGGAACCCATTAGATGATTTACGCGACTTGATGAGCTCTGGTGATGTAGTTAGATCTCGAGTCATCGGAACTTCACCAAACTGGGCATTGGTTTTAATGGAAATTGATGATGACGAGTATGTTTTGCCACCCCCATCAGTTTTACCTAACGGGCCTGCTTGGATCAAAGAAGTCGATCCTTACTCGCCTGAAGAATCGGATCAGAACCAAGATGCCTCTAATCTAATTGAAGACATCGAATCTCAAGAAGAAATCTTTGAACAGATTCCTAAACACGGACGCAAGTTAACTGAGCAACTTCTACTCACAATTGAAAACAAGAATGCACAAACATCAAGCTTGAAAGAGCAGGTTGTAACACTGGGCTCGCACTTGGAGCAAGCAGAGCAAGATCGACAGTTATTGCGATGGGAATTACGGGAGTTAAAGCGAGAGTTTAATCTCCTTGAATCAACCCTGACTAAGCTTCGGGCAAAATTGAGAAAATCCAAGACCTCCAAAGACCAATCATCAGAACTACCAATTTTTGCTGATCCAGAAGAGGGGTTTAGATTCCTTGTGCTGACGCAGTGGGCTATTAGATTTCCAGGCAGTCAGCAAAAAGATCTCCCACTTAAAGAATTCACCCTTGGACCAAAATTTTTAGATTCTCTTGAGAATCTTCAGGGCATTTCTAGGGAGAAAGTTACTGACGTTGTAGTGGAAATAGCAACGGGAATTGCAAGTGAACTTGCTGGCCGGGAGGTGCATAGATTAAGGGAAGGAGCGGCAGGGGACGCTCGTCACGTTACCCGCGAGGACGGCGCAGTCTGTTGGCGAGCAAGTCTTCAGGTGGGAACATCATCAGCTCGCAGAATTCACTACTGGGTGCTGCCGGGTGGAAGCATAGAGTTCAGTCGCGTAACTATTCACGATGATTTCCTGCCTTAAGTTTTGGTGCTTACTCGCTATACCCCTATACGTGAAAGCAAGATATCAGCTAAAACTGTCAGACCCCAGTGCGATACTAAAAGTGCTCAAGAAGGTAGTCGATAGCCCTCCGGCTGACTATTTGCCAACCGCCAGCTCGATGTAACGGTGGCCCCGGAGGTAGATCTGCGTGTGGATCGTTTTGATCCCGAGAGATTTCCGCTCACAAGAGCGAGACGAAAAAGAAGGAGATCAAAAGTGATCCCACAAACAAAAACCGCGCAAGCTTTTGCGCTAGCCGAATGGTTGCATGGCGACCAGTACCGCAAGAATTCCGATGAGGAAGCTTTAAAGATTCCTTACTTAACTCACTTGATTGACGTGATGAGCCTTCTGATTCAGGTGGGGGCAAGTGATGAGCAGTTAATCGCTGGGTTGTTGCATGATGCGCTCGAAGATCAGCCGGTAACTCCAGATGGTCAGGTGACACAAATGGTTATCAGTCAGATGTTTGGTGCGCGAGTACTCGAACTTGTCGAGGCTGCAACTGATGGAAGCGCAGGGGAGAGTCGAAATTCAAATACTTGGAAATCTCGCAAACAAGCACACTTAGATGAAATGTCTGTGCATTTGAAAACAGATCCTCAAGCATTACTGGTTCCGTTGGCGGACAAGCTGGCTAACGGGCAAGCGATCGTCAATGACCTGCATCATGTTGGGCCAGTTGTTTGGGATCGATTCAATGCGACTCGAGACGAAGTTATTTGGTACTACACCAGCGCATTGGCAGTATTCGAATCAGCCTTTGGTGCAGACCATGTTTTAGTTGGTCGATTGCGTCGGGTAGTAGCAGCCATGACTAGTCAAGATCAGGCTAAGTAAATGTGGCAAATGACAGTCGAGGTGCTCGAAGAGCTTGGTGAAACTGGAATCTTCATTTCAGGTAAGAACCTAACTTACTTAGAGATCTATGGGCCGGGTGGAAAAATGGGCCACTACTTTGGGTCAACATGGCTAACCGCTGATGCCATGCGAATCGATCTGTACCAAAACCATGGTGGCGGAGTGCCTCCGGATGTAATTGACAGACTGGTAGCAGTTTCCGAAGTGACTTCCTAAGTCAGACTCGGTGCCTTTAAATTCACATCCTGGAATTGTCGGGGTACCTAGATACCCTGATAAGCAACACAAGCATTGGGAGCCCGAATGTCAATAGGCAAGATCTTCGGAATGATTGTGCTAACTATTGCTTTGATGGGCGGATGCGCCTTCGTCTTGGACGGAAGCCAACAAGATGGCGCTGTCAATGCACCCGAGGTTGCTGTGACTTTTGATCCTGCCATAACAGCGATACCCACACCAATGGCAAGTAGAGACTACATGGCAGCTTGCTACAACATGATCGGACAAAAGCCTGGCGATGTGCAGTATGTATTAGATCTTGGCTGGGAAATTGTTTGCCAGCAAAGTGGTGACCCTATGTTCACTGGCAAAGGTGATGTTCAGACTCTCGGTTATACCGATCCAACCGAACGAGTCATTGCCCTAGATGCCATCACGGTTAGTTTTGACACAATTGCGCATGAGGCAGCACATGTTATAGACCTCGAGACTTTCGATGAAGTGAGCCGATTAAAAGTTGCTACAAAATATGGCGCCAAGGTCTGGGATGACGCGGATCTATATTGGGCATTCCCATCTGAGATGTTTGCCGAGTCGAGGGCTCGCTGCCTAGGTTTCGCAGCCGATGACACATATAGCGAGATGAGCTGTGAAGATGTGGATTTCCTAATAGACAAAGGATCAAAGGCGAAGGAGATTCGTAGTGCTCAGCGCACTCTCAAGGACCTTAATTATTAGCCACAGGTTAGGGTCTTCCCAAACGTTGCCAAACCAATTACTCTGATAAACAACAAGGAGCGGACTTGGACTTTAAAGAAGACCAGCTGGCCATTGAGGCTTATGTGCGGATGCGCAGTGGTTGGCGAGACATGGACGAGATCTCCGAAGATGAGTACTCCGAATACGCAATGGAATACATGGACGAGAATCCATTTCCTGCCATGCCAGTTGTGAATGGCCTTGAGGTTGTTATTTATGATCGCTGTTCAGGTGAGTTTCTAGTTTTGCGATCGTTTCCAGGTATACCCTTTTGCTGGCAACCTGGGTATTTCTGGCACGGGGTGCGAATGACTATCTTTGGATTTCGTCAGAATCATCGCGAGAACCCATCAAAGATTCGATTGCTGGCTGAGTACTTCGGATTAATTGAAGTGGCAAATGAGGATTAGAGTTCGATAACTTCGGTGACCAGGGGTTCGACTGAGTCTCGCCAAGTTCCGCCACGGCCGTAACACCAAGCGATGATGTCTGGCAGCCAAAGTAGTGGTTCGTGCCGGGAGTTCATGTGGCGGTAATGGGGGAATTGGTAGTTAACGCCGCGAGCGACTTCTCTGAGGATCTGGCTGTCCACCCTACGAGCGCTAGTGTCATCAAGAGTCAAGAGACGAGAACCTCTAAGTGACCCCATTTTTGACAGGGCACTCAATGCCATAGGTCTTGCTAGCGGCTCTTTGGCAGTTGCAGTTGAAACAGTGATAAGCCAGCAAGAGATCGGGAGATTGGAAACAAAGTCAGCGACGGCAATCTGAGTCGCACGTCTCTCTCGATACATATGAATGTGGGAGCGATCCGTGGGCTTCAACTCGCGCAGGGCATCCCTTGTTCCCGGAATCAGAGACTGAACAATGTTTACGCCACAGAGTAAAAAGTTGTCTCGCACAGACTCGTCCACGTAGGTATTGAATGACATTAGTTGAATCTAGTAAAAGATCCAAAGAATCATTTTGTGTTTTCCACAGGGCAAGTTTCTCTTGACAACTCGGATTTCATATAGGAAAATTTCAATGTTGGCGACCCTGTGGGACGCCAAAAGTGAACCAGCGTCGCTGCCAATGTGGGGGTGCTGGTTTCGCGCTTTGTGTGGCAGATTTAATCCACCGTTGTCCTTTTGGTCGCATACATGGCTACCCCTGCGCCTATGCTTGGCAAATGAGTGCAACCTTAACCCAAGACTTAGTCGCTGCGGATATCTCACTTTCTGGGGTATCCCGGATTTATGAGCTTGGCGATGAAAAGATCCATGCGCTGCGAGACCTGACACTAGACATTCGCCAAGGCGAGTTCGTGGCCATCAAAGGCCCATCAGGATCTGGTAAATCAACTCTGGCAAATGTCATTGGGGGTTTAGATACTCCAAACGAAGGCAGGATCGTCGTTGGTGGCTTGGATTTTAGTAAAGCAAATGACAAGCAGTTATCGCACTATCGGTCAAAGACAATTGGTTTTGTCTTCCAGTCCTTTAACCTGCAGGCACATTCAACGGTTTTAGAAAATGTTTTACTGCCGTTAGTCATTGCCGGAGTTGACCGCAAAACTCGGATGGCCCGCGCCAAGGAATGTTTAGAACTAATGGGGTTATCGGATCGCGCAGATCAAGCAACTAACAAGCTATCTGGTGGTCAGCGTCAACGCGTTTCGATAGCTAGAGCGCTGGCCAATTGGCCACAAATCATTATTGCTGATGAGCCAACTGGCAACTTAGATCAAGCCAATGGCCAAAATGTGATTGAACACCTAACGAAGTTAAACCGCGAGCTAAACATAACTTTGATTTTGATCACCCATGATGCCGATGTGGCAAATAAGGCGCCGCGAATCCTAGAAATTGTCGATGGCAATGTAACAGATCGGAAGAGCGCATGAAACTTCGCGATCAACTCGTTATGGCCCGTCGAAACCTGAAGCGGGCAAAAGGTAGAACTCGATTAACTCTGGTTTCTATCGTCATTGGTTCCTTTGCAGTGATATGTGTTTTAACGATTACTTTCACAGCCAACAAGGCCATGAGTGACTATTTCGAAAAGACTGGCCTGCTTTACAGTATTGACATCTCATCTACTGGATCGAAAATGATCGATCAAGCTTTGATTGACAAGGTTGCAGCATTGCCGGGTGTGCAGAGTGTTTCACCTGATGTGTACTTGTGGTTTTATGAAACCGTTAAATACGGTGACAAGGCCGCTAATTCATTCCAGTCCAAGGCCCAAAGCGCGAATGGCACCACAAAGCAAAGTATTGTGGCCGGCCGGGACCTGACCGAAGCGGATACTGGACCAATGGTCTTAGTTTCCAGAGACATCGCAAATGTGTTAACTGACAAGAATCCAGAAAGTTTGGTTAATCAGCAGATCACTTTTATGACTAATACCAATTACATGGGTCCAGAACAAAAACCTGAGAATTGTGACTATCAGACAAATGTTTGTAAGTCGATTGAAGTAACCGCGACCGTGGTTGGCATCAACGAGGGGCAGCGCACCATTTTGTTCCCGTTGCAATACGGAATTGATCAAAGCTCAATGATCTATTACAACAAAGTGCCAGATTGCCGAGGATTCCAAGAGACAGCAACTGCGCGATGTGAAAACGGCTTCATCATCGATACTCATAATCAAGTTCTGGACAACGGATTTAATACGTTAAGAATTCGCGCGCAATCTGGTGATGTCATTGCTGGTATTGGCCAGGCCCTGACTTCCCAATTCAACATGCGCGACCAAAAGGATCTTTCAACTGAAGCCGGCGACTATTCCTTCATGATTGGCCAAGACATGCTTAAGGAAGCCTTAAAGGCATTCCGGGTCGTGAGTTTGGGACTGCTGGCTGTTGGTGGTATTTCATTGTTGGTTAGTGCAATCGGTGTTATAAATACGATGTTGATGGCGACCTTAGAGCGCACCCGTGAGATTGGTGTGATGCGTGCAATTGGTGCCACAAATAAAGATGTGAAGCGAATCTTTACAGTTGAAGCTGCGTTGCTTGGCTTCATGGGTGGAGTCTGGGGATTGTTGTTTGCTTCAGCGATCATCATTGGACTTGGCACCAAGTTTGCAACGCAGCTGGGGGACTCTGGGGTGCCAATTGATGTGCCAACTTTGGTTACAACCGGATTGATTCCATCATCGATAGTGATTGTGTTGACCACAGTGATCGGAATTCTCTCGGGAGTTCTGCCAGCTCGACGTGCAGCTCGAAAAGATCCAGTTGAGTCCTTGCGCTACGAGTAATGCACTAAGCGATTATTAACTGGCGCTAACTATCTACAGCCGTGCTTTCTTGGGTATTTAACTTGAACAACTAAGCCAAAGTAAGGCATGGTTTTTCAGCACCAAAATTTTGAGTTATCAGTATATCTAGCCCCCCTAGAGGTATACTTTGAAGCGTAGGGCAGTCCTTAAACAAATCGAGCTTGAAGCTAAACGCCAAGGTATTCCATTTGCCCTACGCGAGCGGACGAATCACACGGGAATTCAAGTAGGCAGCGCAAGCACAGTAATTGGCAGACATGTTGAGATCAAAGAGTCTCAGCGAATTCGAATATTCAAGCAACTCGAACCTGCCCTAGGAAAAAGATGGTGGAAGTAGTGGAACGCAAGACGTATCACGTTGATGCATACCAAGATGACAAATGGTGGGTACTGCAAGTTCAGGAAATGCCAAATGCAATATCCCAAGTGAAAAGTTTGGATCAGGCTGATGAATGGATTCGGGAAGCCATAAACATCGTTTCTGATGAACCCGAAGACTCCTTTGATGTGGTCATCATTCCAGTTGTTGGGGAAGAATTAGAAGCTGCACTTGCCGAAGCGCGTGAGTTCGCTGCCGAGCTTGATCAGTTTCAACAGCGCATGGCGCGAATGTCGCGATCCGTTGTTCACGAGCTGTCGAAGTTAAACATCAAGGGCAAAGACATTGCTGCGATTTTGAAGGTCTCTCCTCAGCGAGTCTCGCAATTGCTTAAGGGCAATAAGTAAGGAGACATCATGAAGGTTTTTCGGGTTCTGGTTGCAGGGATTGCTTCTGCAGTTTTAGCCGGGTGTTCGCTTAGCGTGGCTGGGATGGTGGATTTAGACACTGTTCCGTATAGTTTTCATCCACCTGCGGAACTAGAAACGAAGTTAAGCGTTGAGCCAATGACAGGGCAGTGGATCGATGATGCCTTTGCAGCTGGCATGGAATCTGCGGTAACTGTTACTTACACCCCAGATGAAGGTCAGCCTGCAGTTCTGATGGGGGTTTATTACATGCCTGAATCAGTCTTTGACGCTGCGGCTAACCCCAACGAGCCTCCCATTTATGGAACCGAAATAGCCCGAGCCGATGGTCATGTATTGGCGGTAGCCGGGCCACAGGACTCGATCTATGACCCAGGCACCGATGATGGCAAGAACATAAGCCTTTTGTATGAAGCGCTCTATGATCCTGAAAGCTACATGCCTAAGTAACTAATTTGCTACTTTGAAAACATGGAGAGAATCAACCGTCCGTTTTCAGGTATCACTACATTTCTACGCACGAAACATACTGAAGATCCAGCAGATTACAAAAAAGCAGCTATCGCAGTATTAGGTGTTCCCTTTGATGAAGGTTCGCCCTTCCTGCCAGGTAGTCGCATGGCGCCAAGAGCCATTCGAGAACACTCACTTCGTTTCCCGGTACTTTCGCCAATTTATGACGTGGACGCTGATGAAACGTATCTCTGGCATGAAATCTCGAACAAGTTGATCATTGATGCTGGCGATGTTGATGTAAGGCCGGCAAATGCTGCGAGAACTTTTGACGTTATTCGTGCCCGTGTCCAAGAATTTGTTGACACCGGTGTATTTCCGGTGATCATCGGCGGCGATCATTCCATTACTTATCCGGTCTTCGAGACTCTGAATCAACCCGCTCACGTAATTCAATTTGATGCGCATCAAGATTGTGACGAGATCACGGAAGACTTGATGCACACAAACTCTCATCCATTCCGCCACATCATAAATATGGATAATTGTTTATCACTCACGCAGGTGGGAATTCGAGGACTTCGTAACCCTGCAGCTTTGTATAACGAAATGAAGCAGCTCGGTCACAATGTCGTGAACATGAAGCAAGTTCATGCGTTAGGTGCCTCTGGTATTGCAGCATTAATTCCTGCTGGCGAACCGGTGTACATATCTATTGACATAGATGCACTAGATATGTCACTGATTCCAGGCTGTGTGTCAGGGGAACCAAATGGCATGACTTTTAATGAACTAATTGATTCCCTAAGGGCCATCGTTGAGACGCATCCAGTAATTGGCTTTGATTTTGTTGAAATCAATCCAATGCTGGATGTAGGCACTGGGGCAACGTCTTACCTTGGGACGGTGATAGTCGTTAATTTGCTTGGAATTATCTGCAATCAGCCTCGCTGGCAGGATTATTTGTCTGAGAGAGGCATGCTTTAAAGCCTCTAAAATCGGCTTTTTAGGGAGTTCCTTCAAATTGGATCCAATCTGACCATAATTGGATACAATCTATATACGGATGCAGAAATACCTAGTCCGTGAAATTGTTGATAATCGCGCAAACATTCAATTTCGGCATTGGGACGGGTCATGAAAAACGTTGTTACCGCAATCACTGAACACGGTAATACCCAAGATTTTGCTGGGTTAACGCTTCCTGATTCATTCAAAGCGGTAACGATCCATAAAGATGAAACCGAAATGTTTGCCGGTCTTAGTTCCAAAGAAAAAGACCCACGTAAGTCCTTGCACATAGATACTGTGCCATTTCCGGAATTAGCTCCGGGCGAGGCACTTATTGCCGTGATGGCATCGAGTATTAACTACAACACTGTGTGGACTTCGATTTTTGAACCAGTTTCAACTTTTGGCTTCCTGGAGCGCTATGGCAAGACGCATGAAGATGCTAAACGCCATGACTTGCCGTACCACATCATCGGTAGCGATGCCTCGGGTGTTGTGCTTCGAGTTGGCGCCGGTGTTAACACTTGGAAGCCAGGAGATCGCATTGTCGCGCATTGCTTAAGCGTTGAACTTGAATCCCCACTTGGACACAACGACACCATGATGGATCCAGAACAACGGATCTGGGGATTTGAAACTAACTTTGGGGGCCTAGCTGAATTTGCAATCGTGAAAGCAAATCAACTGCTCCCTAAGCCGGAACATTTAACTTGGGAAGAAGCCGCAACACCAGGTCTTGTTAACTCAACTGCTTATCGTCAATTAGTTTCGCGCAATGGCGCTGGAATGAAACAAGGCGATGTGGTTTTGATTTGGGGCGCAACTGGTGGCCTTGGATCGTATGCAACGCAGTACGCGCTAAATGGTGGGGCGATTCCGGTATGTGTGGTTTCTTCACCAGAAAAAGCTGAGATCTGCCGAAAGCTAGGCGCGGAATTAGTAATTGATCGAAGCGTTGAAGGTTACAAGTTCTGGAAAGATGACAACACTCAGGATCCAAAGGAATGGCAGCGTCTAGGTAAAAAGATTCGTGAGCTAACCGGTGGCGATGATGCCGACATCGTATTTGAACACCCAGGCCGAGAAACTTTTGGCGCCAGCGTATATGTGGCGCGAAAGGGCGGCACGATCGTAACTTGCGCGTCCACCAGCGGATTCATGCACGAATACGACAACCGTTACTTATGGATGAACTTAAAGAAGATTGTTGGTTCGCACTTTGCTAATTACCGCGAGGCTTACGAAGCCAATCGCTTGATTGCCAAAGGACTCGTGCATCCGACTTTGTCCAAGACTTTCACACTCGAAGAAGCTGGCCAGGCTGCATATGAAGTGCATCACAACTTGCACCAAGGCAAAGTGGCCGTTCTAGCACTTGCTGAAGCTCCGGGTCTTGGGGTAACTAACCCAGAACTTCGCGCCAAGCACATCGATGCCATTAATCGGTTCCGCCAGGATTAATTGAGATTTAGGCATAGCGAAAATGACTGACAAAACAAATGCAGATCGCCCTTGGGTGATGCGCACTTATGCCGGTCACTCCTCGCCAAAAGAATCAAACGCGCTCTATAAAAAGAACTTAACTAAGGGCCAAACCGGTCTATCGATAGCTTTTGATCTGCCAACTCAAACGGGCTATGACCCAGATGCCGTTTTGGCGCGCGGAGAAGTCGGCCGAGTAGGTGTGCCAATTGCGCACTTAGGCGACATGCGCACTTTGCTAGATGGTATTCCGCTAGCTCAGATGAATACTTCGATGACGATTAACGCTCCAGCGATGTGGCTATTGGCACTTTATGCAATTGCTGCCGAAGAACAAGGCGTGGAACAAAAATTGCTTGCTGGCACCACACAAAATGACATCATCAAGGAATACTTGTCCCGCGGCACTTATATTTTCCCGCCGGCTGAATCCATGCGATTAATCTCGGACATGATTTCTTGGAGCGTAGCGAATGCGCCAAAGTGGAACCCAATAAACATTTGCTCATATCACTTGCAAGAAGCTGGGGCTACGCCAGTTCAAGAACTTTCCTTTGCACTATCAACTGCGATTTCGGTTTTGGATGCGGTGCGCGATTCTGGCCAAGTTAAGCCTGAGGATTTTCCAGAAGTTGTGGCTCGCATGTCGTTCTTTGTTAATGCTGGCATGCGCTTTGTCGAAGAGCTTTGCAAGATGCGAGCCTTTACGCAATTGTGGGATGAAATCACATTGAATCGCTATGGCGTAACGGATGAGAAAAAGCGACGCTTCCGCTACGGCGTGCAAGTTAACTCACTGGGGTTAACTGAGAGCCAGCCAGAAAACAATGTGCAGCGCATGGTGATCGAAATGTTGGGCGTGACGTTATCCAAGTCCGCTCGCGCTCGCGCGGTGCAATTGCCAGCCTGGAATGAAGCATTAGGTTTGCCGCGGCCATGGGATCAGCAATGGTCACTTCGGATGCAACAGGTTTTGGCATATGAGACTGATCTTTTGGAATACGAAGATATTTTTGATGGCTCTGCTGTTATCGAAGCAAAAGTAAATGAATTGATGGATGCAGCTCGCGCTGAGATCTCACGTATCGATGACATGGGCGGGGTAGTGGCCGCAATTGATGCCGGATACCTAAAGAGCCAGCTGGTTGCCTCGCACGCTACTCATCGCCGCAACATTGAATCGGGAGTGCGCACCGTAGTTGGTGTGAACGCTTTTACCGAGACCGAAGCCAGCCCGCTAACTGCCAGCATTACCGATGCGATCATTCACGTGGATCCAGTCGTGGAGCAAGAAGCAGTCACGAGTTTGAAGGTTTGGCGTGCAGGGCGCGATGACGCAAAAGCTACTGCGGCAACCGATGCTTTGATTGCTGCGGCTAAAACTAACGCGAACTTAATGATTCCAACTTTGGAATGTGCTCGCGCAGGTGTGACAACAGGTGAGTGGTCTGATGCGCTGCGAAGTGTGTTTGGTCAGTTCCGCGCGCCAACAGGTCTGGCTAATGTCCCGATTGGTGGCGGTAGTAACGCCCTTGCCGCCGTGCGCGATTGCGTGAAGGTTACGGAACAAGAACTTGGTCAGCGACTGCGCTTACTAATTGGCAAACCTGGCCTTGATGGGCATTCAAATGGCGCTGAGCAAATTGCGATCGCTGCTCGTGATGCTGGCTTTGAAGTCATTTACCAAGGAATTCGTTTAACACCGGACGAGATTGTGGCTGCTGCGGCCCAAGAAGATGTGGACTGCATTGGGTTATCGATTCTTTCGGGCGCACACGCTGACCTAGTGCCGCAGGTACTAGAAGGCCTGGCGGCTAATAACATTTCAAATATCCCAGTGATTGTGGGAGGCATCATTCCAGCAGCCGATGAAGTCAAACTTATTGGCGCTGGGGTAGCAGCAATTTTCACTCCGAAAGACTTCGACATTCCAGAGATTATTCTTGGGATACTTAACGTAATTCGAAAGAATCACAAGCTAGCCCCGTTAGTCGCAAAACCTGTCACACCAGAACACACCATTGGAGCAATAAGTGAGTAATAAAGTCCTTCGTCCCCGTCGTTCATCTCTAGCCGTGCCAGGTAGCAGTGTAAAAATGCTTGATAAGGCTCGTGGCCTAAAGTCCGATCAGCTGTTTATGGATCTAGAAGATGCGGTTGCACCACTTGCCAAAGCTGATGCACGCAAGAATATCGTGCAGGCACTAAATGAAGGTGGCTACGAAGACAAAATTCGCGCTGTACGCGTAAATGACTGGACTACCCAGTGGACTTACACCGACGTTATCGAGATCGTCGAAGGCGCGGGCGCAAACTTAGATTGCATCATGTTGCCTAAGGTGCAAACCGCTGACCAAGTTGTTGCCCTTGATTTATTGCTTACCCAACTAGAGCGCACAAATGGCCTTGAAGTTGGTCGCCTTGGTATCGAAGCTCAAATTGAAAACGCGATGGGCCTTATCAACATCAATGCAATTGCCGCATCCAGCCCACGTATTGAATCCATCATCTTTGGGCCAGCTGACTTTATGGCCAGCATCAACATGAAATCTCTCGTGGTTGGCGAACAGCCACCGGGCTATGACACCGGAGATGCTTACCACCACATCTTGATGAGCATTTTGATGGCAGCGCGTGCTTACAACAAGCAAGCAATTGATGGTCCATACCTTGGCATCAAGGATCTAGAAGGTTTCCGCCGCGTCGCTGGCCGCTCGGCCGCACTTGGCTTTGACGGCAAGTGGGCTTTGCATCCAGACCAGATTGAACTGGCCAACGAAGTGTTCTCGCCAAAGCAAGAAGATTACGATCACGCCGAAATGATCTTGGATGCCTATGACTGGGCAACTAGCTCAGCCGGCGGCGCAAAAGGTGCAGTAATGCTCGGAGATGAAATGATTGACGAAGCATCTCGCAAGATGGCATTGGTTGTTTCAGCTAAGGGCCGGGCCGCGGGAATGAAGCGCACGCAGACTTTCACTCCACCGGAGGCATAATCCATGGCACGTCTTGCTCAAACTGATGGTTTAACTGATGTTCAAGAGGCGATTTTGGATGCTGTGCATTCCTTTGTCGATAACGAGATCATTCCAGTTGCCAATGAATTAGAACATGCTGACGAGTACCCACAGGCAATCGTTGATGGCCTTAAGGAACTTGGCGTATTTGGTCTGATGATTCCAGAAGAGTACGGCGGCTTGGGCGAATCACTACTGACATACGCGCTTGTGGTCGAAGAGATCGCACGTGGTTGGATGCCGGTAAGTGGTGTTATCAATACTCACTTCATCGTTGCCTACATGTTGATGCAGCACGGCACCCAAGAACAAAAAGATAAATACTTGCCACGTATGGCAACTGGCGAAGTTCGCGGCGCATTTAGCATGAGCGAACCAGGTGTTGGTTCAGATGTTTCTGGCATTACTTCCAAGGCAGTTCGCGATGGTGATGGCTGGAGCCTGACTGGCCAAAAGATGTGGTTAACAAATGGTGGTTCATCCACACTGGTTGCAGTTTTAGTTCGCGCTGACGAAGATGCGCCAGCTGATGCCAGCGTTTACAAAAAGATGGCCACTTTCTTGATTGAAAAAGAATCTGGTTTTGGCGAAGTTCGTCCCGGGCTAACCATCCCAGGCAAGATCGAAAAAATGGGTTACAAAGGCGTTGACACCACCGAATTGATTATGGATGGCTTAAAGCTTTCTAACGATGATTTATTAGGCGGGGAAACTGGCAAGGGCTTCTATCAAATGATGGATGGCGTTGAAGTTGGCCGAGTTAACGTGGCAGCGCGCGCAGCAGGCCTTGGTCTTCGTGCTTTTGAACTTGCAATCGATTACGCGCAACAGCGCCAGACTTTCGGCAAGTTCATCGCCGAACATCAAGCCGTAGCTTTTCGCCTAGCTGACATGGCAACAAAGGTCGAAGTTGCGCACGCGATGATGGTTAATGCAGCTCGCAAAAAGGATTCTGGCGAACGTAACGACATGGAATCTGGCATGGCCAAGTACATTGCCAGTGAGTTCTGCAAGGAAATCGTCGAGGATTCTTTCCGGATTCACGGTGGCTATGGCTATTCGAAGGAATACGAAATCGAGCGCTTGTATCGCGAAGCCCCGATGTTACTAATCGGTGAAGGTACCGCAGATATTCAGCGCATGATTATCGCGCGTCGATTGCTCGAAGACTACAAACTCCGCACTTAAAGCGCTCTAACCTTCGATTAAGTAATGTGTGTCCTGGATTTCGCAGTTCGGGCCATTGATCGGAACGATGTCTTGTGGGCACGAAGAGAACGCAACGATGCAATCCATCTCGGCGCGCAATGTGATGTATTCGCCAACTCCAGCTGGGCAACCGTCCCACTTAATGGAGTTGTTGTCAGTTGGGCTAACTGGAATGTTCATGAATAGATTCAGTGGCGCTGGATGAACTAGGCGCTCAACATCAATTTTGTCTAAGGCAACTTCTAAGTTGTCCTTGCAGTTCATGTGATACTCAGTGCAACCAAGCTGTTCGTAGCGGTAGCGATCGCACGATGGCATCAAAGTGTCATGGATGCCAGGCGTGGTGTCTTCGATGATCGTCATGATGTCACGGCGCTTAGTGGTAACTAATGTGTCGCCAACAGTTGGAATGATTTTTAATAAGGCAGCATGCGTGTGATGCATGGACATGTATTCGTTCATGTCATTAGCGGCAAAAGCCCAAAAGTCGATGACTTGTTGTCCAAAGGTATTAATCACTTTTAGGGTTTGACCCTTTTTCATGCGGTCGGCCACGCCATGACGAGCTGGAATAAGTTTTAGTTCAGACATGCTGACCTCCATAAATTAAGTTCCCTACAGATACCTTAGGGTCTTAATCCGTGATGGTGTAATGGGCATCTTGCACAATGCAAGCTTCACCATTAATTGGGATCATGTCCTGGGGACATGCGGAGAATACAACGATGCAATCCATATCGGCGCGAAGCTCTAGGTAGTCACCAGGCTTTGCAACTGCCGGAACGTAAGTTAGCGTGCTGCCGTTTGATACTGGAACATTCATAAAAATATTAAATGGCGCCGGTTGCAATATCCGCTTTAGTCCAATGCCTTCGAGGGCTTGACCTAGATTGTCGGTGCAGTTGTCGTGGTAGCCATCGGCACCTAAGAGTTGATATCGATAAATGTCACAGGCAGCCATGAGAGTGTCATGAATACCAGGAGAAGTATCACCAGTTAGTGTCACGATTGGTCGGCGCTTGATTGTCACGAGCGAGTCGCCAACTACTGGAATAGTTTTGCCAAGTGAAACGTGAGTATGTTCCATTGAAAGTGGTTCGGCCAAGTCATCGGCGTTAAATGCCCAAAAATCCACGACCTGTGATCCAAGAGTGTTGATGACTCTTAAGGTTTGACCCTTTTTCATCCGGTCGGCTACACCTCGACGCGCTGGGATTAACTTCAATTCAGACACCTTGACCTCCAAGAATTTGCTCGTAAAACAACAATAGCCTTCGAGGCTATGTCAGTTTATGTATCCGCTGAAATTCTTGAATCATGAAATCATCTAGTTTTGGCGCGATCAACTGAAGAGACATATTCATTCACATCAGAATGTTTTTCGAAACGCGAAATGCTGATTAACGTCTGAAAATCAGTTATTTCCAATAGTTTCCCCCAAAACTATGAACCCCGGCTACTTAACTCGCAAGGAGTCAGAGGCAGTTCCGGGGTGTTGTCACAATTATTACATATTTTCGTGTGTCAGCTCGAGTACATTGCTAGTTAATTGAAGTGCTGTGGATAAGCCTGGCCAGCATTCTCTAGGCTGTAGGACATGAGCATCGATTCAAACCACTTAAATTTCCATCCAGAGGTCGCAAAGGCCTTGGCTGACGGTCTACCAGTGGTGGCTTTGGAGTCAACGATCATTAGCCATGGCCTACCGAGTCCACGCAACGTCGCTGTTGCCGGCGACATCGAACAAAGTGTGCGCGACGGTGGAGCAATCCCGGCCACGATCGCAATCATCAACGGCGTGGTAAAAGTTGGACTGACGGCAGACGAGCTTGTAATTCTTGGTGATCCAAATAGCAATGTTGTAAAAGTTTCTACGCGCGACTTAGGTCCTGTGCTAGCTTCTGGTGGCCATGGCGCAACAACAGTTTCGGCAACCAGTCACATTGCCAACCTTGCGGGCATCAAATTCTTTGCAACCGGTGGATTAGGCGGAGTGCATCGCGGAGCCCAAGACACTTATGACGAATCCGGCGACCTAGTTACATTGGCTCGCACCCCGATTACTGTGACATGTGCAGGCGTTAAATCAATCCTTGATGTTGGAGCAACACTTGAGCGCCTTGAGACCTTAGGTGTGACCGTTGTTGGCTTTGGTACTGATGCCTTCCCAGGTTTCTATCGCGCTGATTCTGGCTTTGGGGTGCCATGGCGAGTGGACACTGTGGCACAAGCGGCAGCAATTGGAATACAGCGAGATGCAATCAAAGCACCGGGCGCAGTAATCATTGCCCAGCCAGTTTCCCAAGCTGACCAGTTGGATTTGGCACTGCATGATCGGGTGCTAGCCCAAGGTTTGGCTGCTGCGGATAAAGCAGGAATTTCCGGTAAAGATGTCACACCATTTTTGTTGGATTGGTTCCATACCCAAACAAATAATCAATCACTAGAAGTAAATGTGACTTTAATTAATGCCAATGCAAAATTAGCCGCCCAGATTGCCGTGGCCGCAACGCAGTCATGACTACGAATTCACCGGCACAAATTTGCATCATTGGCGATGTCAATGTTGATGTTGTAAGTCTGCTGTCTGAGCCTCTGCAGAAAAACACTGACACTACGGCTACTAATGCGATTTCACTAGGTGGATCTACTTGCAACGTTGCCGTTTGGCTTACGCATTTAGGCGTGGCCGTTGACTTGGTTTCGGCAATTGGGGATGACGTTTTGGGCGGGTGGGTAGTAACTCAGTTGCAAGGCTTTGGGGTATCTGATTCTCACATCCGCACAATTCCAAGTCAACGAACTGGAACCTGTGTGATTTTGGTAGATGAAACTGGTGCGCGATCGATGATGCCAGATTTTGGCGCGAATTTAATCCAAGCTGTCGATGACGAACTAATCAACCTAATTAATGCCAGCGACATTGTTGTGATGAGTGCGTATACGTTTATGCGCCCAGAATCTAATAAATTTGCGCTCGATGTTTTGGCTGCCGTTTCAAAGTCAACTGCCCGCATGGTTATCGATGCGGCTTCGAGTTCGCCAATTGAAAAGACGGGCTCGGAACTGGTTCGCAAATATTTGTCTCGAGCCGATTTAGTTTTGGCCAACGAAGATGAATTCGCCGCATTAGGTAAAGCTGCGCCCGAGAATTGGACTAGCGAGTTTAAGAATCTAATTATTAAGCGCGGTGAGCGCGGCGCGCTTTGGCTATATCAGGGTCAAGAGGTTGCTACTGTGGCTGCCGAAAAGGTCGCGGTCACAGACACTACTGGTGCTGGTGATGCTTTTTGCGCTGGGTTACTTTCCCAATTGCAGTCTCGCTCAGATTGGGACAACTTGGGGCTAGTTGACTACGCCCAGGCGCTATATGCAGCAGCTAATACGGCTGGAGAAAACTGCAAAACTCTAGGCGCTACACCCAGGTAGAGCTCCATTACTTACTCAGCGATGAATGTCCAGACCAGCCCGTTATCTTGGCCCATGATTTCGATGTAACCAACGGCTTCGCCTTCTTCACTCAAGACAAATGCTGGGCACTTAACAACATCGTTATCTGATTCGCAAGGACCAGAAGTATTAAACGGTACGTCTGGTCCAGAAACAATTCCGTTAGATGCCCATGCGCCATTGTCGGCGACAAAAGACTCGACTACTTCAGCGCTGACTTCGCTGCCAAGCAGGCCACAAGCAACGGTCGCTACTCGATATTGCACTTCATTAACTACAAGGTCAGATTCTTGTCGCACAAACGCTTTGGCCCCATCGGCGTAAGTTGAGCAATCAATCGTTACATCAGATTCGGCAACCGGTGGCATGTCTTCGTAGGCGATGCTGACAGCTGCGGAAGGACTAGCTGAGATTGCATCGACATTGGCAGCTGGAGATTGACTTGAGCAGCCAGACATTAAGACAGCAGAAATCAGACCAACGGCGAACATGGGAAGTTTCATGCTTTTAGCCTACGTCTGGCATCCACAAGTTTGGGTTAGCCACACAGCCGGGTGCACATTAATGCACGGTCAGGGGTCACCGATACATTCAAGGCATGGATTCACGCTTTGCCAACCCCGGGGATGTCGGACACTTCCTGCATTACGGGGGAGCCGGCGGCACCCACGAACTAGACCAAGACTTCGTAGTGGTTGACGTAGAAACATCAGGGTTAGATCCAGCCGCTGGGGCTCGGGTAATCGAAATTGCCGCCGTTCGCATTCGACCTAATGGCGAGTTAGTAGATTCCATGTCCACGCTTATCAATCCAGGCGATGGCGATACTGGTGCGGATTGGATTCACGGCATCACACCTGCCATGGTTGCCAACGCTCCAACTTTTGAGCAAGTTTTTGATGAATTCGCGCGCGTTTTAGACAACGCAGTTTTCGTAGCTCATCACGCCAAATTCGACGAAGGGTTTGTCGCAGCCGAAGCAGAAATCGCAGGAGTGAACTTGGCAGTAATGCCGGCTATCTGCACTTACTGGCTAGCGCGCAGTAGCGTGAAAGGCACTGAGAATTTCAAATTAGGAACTTTGGCTACGCATTTTGGTATCTCACAAGTTGGCGCGCATTCGGCGCTAGATGATGCTCGAGTTGTTGCGACAATGTTGCCAAAGATGTTGGCTAGTTATGGTTCGTTGACATACTTCACGTCTCCGCAGCCACAGCCGCGATTAGGTCAAACTGGAAAGCTATTAACGCGCTAGTTAATTACTACAGAGCCATTTGCAGTTTGGAATGTTACTGAAGTTAGTCCTACTTCGTCATCCTCAACCCATGACAGCGCGATGTCATCGAGCATGTTTTCTGGGGTATCGCCAAGCCATGTAGTTAGGGAATCGCGATCGCCACTAAAGGCAAATTCGCTGATGGTTATGTCAGAAGTGCCACCGATGCTCGGGTGCGCGGACATGTCATCCCACTTAATAAAGAACGGCAAAATCGGCTCAGCAATTAAGTCGATTACGCCAATTTGCTTCCAAGTTAAATCGCCGCCACCTGGACGCTGACGATGTCCAAGTCCTGCACTACGACCAATTCGAGCCTCTAGGGGAGCAACATCGTCTACGCGAACTGCCCAACCCATCCAGCCACCGCCAGCCTCAGCGCGGTTGCGAACTGCTTGGCCAAACGGCACAGTTTCAGCTACTGGATGCTCCAGGGGAGCCACAATTTCGATGTACTGACCAGAGGCCAAAGGCAAAATAAAGTTGCGGGTTCCAGCACGTGGGTGCTTGCCGCCGTCGATGAATGCAACACCTAATTCAGCGCCCAGACGTTGCACAGTGTCAGCGAGTTCAGCATTGGTTACGGCATAGGCCACGTGATCTAGTTGCATGTGAAAACCTTGGCATAACCGGGATGACCCCTTGTCACCGGGGTCGGGTTTTTGACGCGACACGCAGGGCGTGTCATTACCGAGGTATTGGGCTTTTGTTGTCTAAGTTTTTCGTTAAGCACCCAGAGGGACGGCGGAGGGGAAGCCACCCGAACTCTGGGTGCTCTTTCATGCCCAAAAATTGATACCTGTTTTTAGTAGTTCACAGTGATGTCGTATCCACAGCAAAGCATGATGACTTTCCGCGTTGCGATTCTGGTTGCACGCTTTGGTAATGACAAAACAACCACAAGAAACAGACCAAGGTTTAGATCTTGGCATCGAAATTCAGGCTTTAACAAAGTCGCAAATCTTGGCTCGCAGCAAGGCAGTGCAAGCCGCTGCGGAAAGCTTCGCTAACGAACTAAGCAGTGACTCATTTGCAGCCAGAGCAGCGCTAGTTGGCCTTGTTTTTGATCGATGGCAAGTCAATGAACCCATGACTTGGGATGAGCATGGGCAACTATGTATCGCACTGTGTGACATCCGCACTCGTGATGGCCTGCTGCGCCGACTGCATGATGCCGCCGAGCTGCGAGGACAAGTGCGCGATCACTTGCTTCGAGAAATTGGTAGAGCGCATCAAGAATGGATCCCACCGCTTGCCACTGTCTTTGGTGGAGTTGCTTGGCTAGATGGCGATGGTGACATTACGCGAGTTGCCATTGATCGCGCATTAGAGATAGATCCGGCATATTCACTTGCTCGGCTGTTGGATATCGCACTTCGTCACAATGTGCCAGCCACGGTTTGGTCCGCCTCACTTGCCGCAGTCAGTTTTGATGCTTGTATAAAAGGCGCTGCGTAATTATCCACAGTCCAACGAATCTGGGTTGCAATCCGAAAATCAAAATTTAGACTTAGAAATGGATTCGGGGGAATTCAAATGAAGCGGTTATCATGTTCTGGGTTAAGCCAAGTGCTAATCAGCATGGTTTTAGCCGGCACATTTGTCACCACAATCAATGCAGCAAGTTATGGTGCCAATCCTGATGTTGCTGGCAACAATTCAATTGCGGCATATGTGGGTACGGGCGGCTTGCTGCTACCTGGCTCATTTTCCGGATCGTCCACAACTAAGAAATCTGTGGCGAACTGTGCTGGGTGTACTTGGAAGTACACAATCTATTGCAAGCAAGGTTCAAATACGCCATGCAAACATGCTGTGACTTCGTGCCCGCGCGGCACTTTGTTATATCGAGTTTGGTTTGGACGCACGCCAACAACTTTGGCCACCATCGGCTCGGTTTGCTGGGGAGCATCCAATCCTGTAACGCGAAAGCAAGTCGAAGCCCACTTAGATGATTACGTCATTAGGTATGTGCCGGCGTTACAACCTGGGTTTGATCCGCCAGGTGGCTCGCTCACGAGCATTCCAGTGATATTTTGGACTGGGCAACCAACAAGCTTTAAACCACCTTCATTTTCGTTGTCCGGACATTCAGTTTCCATAACCGCAACTCCCACCTGGCGCTGGGCATGGGGCGATGGTGATTCGGTTTGGAAAAGTGTGCCAGGGAAGCGATACCCGAGCCGACAAATTGCTCACCGATACCGAAGTCCTGCCACATACAGCGCAGCCGTAACTGCAGTTTGGAAGGCCAAGTACACAGTGGCCGGCGTGGGCACATTTGCGGCTTCGGGTGAGGTGGTTCGCCAAACTAAGACCCTGCAGGTGCCCATCCAAACGGCCAGAACTGTCCTGGTTTCGCATTAACCCACCGCAATTCTGCAGTGTCATCAAGTGGGGGTACACTAGAG
>CAESAD010000028.1_pt1 | contig 4265 bp, 1 predicted proteins | sample 7263541 | NCBI WGS metagenome assembly CAESAD01 (sample SAMEA6814110, study PRJEB35770) | freshwater metagenome | biome: Freshwater; feature: Freshwater reservoir; material: water | place: Czech Republic | collected 2017-07-26 | depth 30m m
GCTTGTTCGGATTGAACCCGCTTGTGACCGTGGGTGAGGACACACTCGATGTCCACGCGACCATCGAGCTGTCGGGCGACCATGTGACGGAGTTCCAGCCGACACTGACGGTGTTGGTGTTCTCGACAATCGTTGTGGGCGTGCCGTCCGGAGTCACGGTAATGAGCCCAGTTGGTCCCTTCCCTGTCGCCGAAACCAAGTCGCATGCCACTGCGGACGAATCCGGTGCCCAGGTGAAGTTCTGGCATTGATTGGTCGTAGCGACGTCAACGTTGGTCGCGACCGTCACGAAATGCAGCAGGTACTTATCGACCGTTCCCGAACCCATCGAGTTCTTGATCTTGACCGTGCTGACCTTGGAGTAGGCAACGATCTTGCCGTCAGGCGAGATCTCTGGCTCTGCGCCTTTGATGTTCAGTGCGACCGTCTTTGGGGCCGAGCCTTTGACGTGGTCGTAAATGTAGATCGTCGAGTTAGCGGGCTGCGTCGTGAAGGTATACGGCGCCACGATCTTGGTGAAAGCTACGGAGGCCCCTGCAATCGCTGGTACCGCGAGCAGTACAGCCGCGACTCCGAGCGATCCAATAATGCGCTTAATCATCTAGCTCTCACTCTCTTTTTTGGTGGCTCTTTGGTGAAGATCGTACAGAGGGGTTACAGTCGTTGCAAGGCTACGTTCGTGTGATGGGTTGCGACGTAATCATCGATCTGCCGCATCACCAAATGCACTAAAAAGACGTATTGCGGGCACTATCTCGCTCTATATGCATTTGGTTAAGGCGTACAACGCGTCAGATTCTCGCGAGAAACGCGTCTACAGTTATGGCATGGCAATCGCCGTCCCCATCCGGAGGTCGTCTCGCTCTGAAGAGGGCGCTCGTACCGCTGCTCTCTACCGCGCGCACGGCGCCGAACTGCTGCGCTTCGCATGGCACCGCCTTGGTCGGCTCGAGGATGCTGAGGACGCGGTCCAGGCGACGTTCCTGTCGGCGCACCGTGTGTTGGCGGAAGGCGAGCAGATCCGCGAGCCGCGCGCTTGGCTGTTTCGGATTTTGCGGAATGAGTGCCTGACGCGCATCGCGGTGACGAAGCGTCGCGGGTCGCACGAGCCGCTCGAGGAGTGGCATGCCGATCCGCGTGCATCGGTCGCCGAGGCGAGCGAGAGTCGTGATGAGTTCGACGTGGCCGTTGCATTGCTTGGCACGCTGCCGACGCAGCAACGCGAAGCACTCGTGCTGCGTGAGTGGCTTGGGCTTTCGGCAATCGAGACGGCTTCGGTGTTGGAGTCCACACCGCAGGGCATCGACGCGCTGGTCTATCGGGCGCGCAAGTCGTTGGTCGGCTTGGCCGATGTCCCCGATGCCAGCACCTGCGCCGAGACGCGCGATGCGCTCGTGGAGAGCGCAGTGACAACCAAGGTGCGCGCGCACCTCTTGGCCTGTCGTTCGTGTCGCACTGCTGCCCGGCGTCTTCGAGCACCCGAGGAACTGGCTGTCCACGGGACGTTGCCGTTCGATTCGGTTGCCGCGCGCATTGGTGAGTCGATTCCTGGTTTTGCGGCGGCGGCGACAACCGCTGCCGTGGTTGGTAGTGGTGCGGCTGCGGCAACGGTGGCCTCGTCGCTTGCTGCAGGCACGGCCGTCAAGGTTGCGACCGCAGTGGCGATTGGTGCGGTAGTGACGGGTGGCGCGATCAGTGCTGGACCCACCGTGCGCGATGCGATTCGGCCGCCGGCCAAGATTGCGCCTGCGCCCGAGTCCGCGCCTCAGCAGCAGGTCGTCGTGCAGACCGCAAACGGTTCCGCCACTGTGGTCCCGCCTGCAAAGAGCGTCGCAGGCGACGCGAACAACGCTGTCAATAGTGCGGCCGGTGTCCCGGTCGTGGCGAGTGACGCCGTCCTGGTTGAGACCACGCCGCCACCGCTCGCGAGCGAAGAGAGTGTTCCTCCTGTCGCAGGCGCTGAGGATTCTGCCCTGGAGGGTGCGCCCTCTGGCGATCTGCCCGCTGATGGTTCCGTACCGGCTGCGCCAACTGAGCCGAAGCAGCCGACTGGTAAGCATGAGGACTCGAAGCAGTCGACTGGTAAGCATGAGGACTCGAAGCAGTCGTCGGGGAAGCAGTCCGATTCGAAGCAGTCGTCGGGTAAGCAGTCCGAGTCGAAGCAGTCCGAGGTGAAGCCGTCGGAGTCGAAGCAGTCGTCGGGTAAGCAGTCCGAGTCGAAGCAGTCGGAGTCGAAGCAGTCTGAGTCGAAGCCGTCTGAGTCGAAGCCGTCGACCGGTAAGCAGTCTGAGTCGAAGCAGTCCGAGTCGAAGCAGTCGGAAGTGAAGCCGTCGGAGTCGAAGCAGTCGTCGGGTAAGCAGTCCGAGTCGAAGCAGTCGGAGTCGAAGCAGTCTGAGTCGAAGCCGTCGGAGTCGAAGCAGTCGACCGGTAAGCAGTCCGAATCGAAGCAGCCCGAGTCGAAGCAGCCCGAGCCGAAGCCGTCGGAGTCGAAGCCGTCGGAGTCGAAGCCGTCGGAGTCGAAGCAGTCGTCGGGTAAGCAGTCCGAGTCGAAGCAGTCTGAGTCCAAGCAGTCCGAATCGCACCAGTCTGAGCCGTCGAAGAGCACCGTCGCGACGCCTCCGGTTGTCAGTGCCCCACCGGTTGTCCCGGTTGTCGCTGCCCCCACCAAGCACGACGGTGGCGACAAGGACAAGTCCAAGTCGCGCGACTCTCAGCGCGACTAGCGTCCGCCTCCGCGCTGCCTGCGTGGCACCATGGGTGACGATGAGGCGGGGGCAGCGATGAGTGTCGCACGCAATTTGGGGCGGATTGGCAAGCAGTCTGCGATCTATGGCGCAGGCTCGATCGCCGCAACGCTGCTCGGCATCGTCCTTCTGCCGCTGTATACCAACGAGTTGACCCCAGCTCAGTTCGGTGATGCAGAACTGGCGTTACGCATCGTTCTTGCCGTTGCGATCGTGGCCCGACTCGGCCTGATCAACTCGTTCTTCCGCTTCTTCTTCGACCATGAGGATCCAGAGCGCCGCCGTCGAGTCTTCCAGACCGCGTTCTGGGCGCTGCAGGCGACGACGCTGGTTTGGGCGCTGATCACTGCGCTCAGCTCGAACTGGCTCGGGCAGTCTGTCTTTACGACCCCGGGGGCAGGCCAGGACCTGGTCCTGCTGATCGCTCTCGGTGTCTACGTGTCGGTCAACTACGAGTTGACGAGTGCACTCTTTCGCGTGCAGGAGCGTCCGGTCGCCTTCAGCGTGCGCACGGTCATCAATCTGATCGCCACCGCGATGTTCTCCTACATCTTTCTCGTGCACCTGCACATGGGACCCGTCGGCCTGCTGCTCGGCGCCTACCTTGGACAGGCGCTCGTGTACCTCGGCGTTCTCTTCGAGCAGCGCCACTGGCTCGGCTTCGGTCTTGATCGGCCATTGCTGCGGGACATGCTCAAATTCGGCGTGCCTCTGATGCCGGCGGGTGCCGCGATGTGGGCCGTCACGCTCATCAACAGGCCAATCGTGCTGGCGGTCTCGACGCCTGCCACGCTTGGTGTCCTCGCCGCCGGCTTCCGCATCGGTACAGGCGTGTTGCTGCTCGTCAACGCCTTCCAGCTGGCCTGGCCCGCGTTCGCCTATTCGATTAAGGATGACGGCGAGGCCAAGCGAACGTACGCGGCGGTGATGGGGATCTACCTCGCGTTTATGGGCTGGGCGGCGCTCTCGGTGGCGCTTCTCGCGCCGTGGTTCCTGCGGCTGCTGACGACAGAGCCCTACTGGGGCGCGGCCGCGGCGATCACACCGATCGCGATCGCAGGGCCGCTCTACGGCGGGTACTTCATCGCGGCGATCGGCGTGGGACGCAAGAAAGCGAACCAGTTCAACTGGGTCGTCGTGGCAGCCGCAGCCGCGATTGAGGTCATCGCGCTGCTGCTCCTCGTGCCGCCGTTCGGCGTTGCTGGTGCGGGTTGGTCACTCGTGATCGCCTACGGCTCGATGTTTGCACTGATGCTCTGGCGCGAGCACAGGGTCTTCCCCGTGCCGTACCCGTGGGGACGTATCGCCCGGATCCCGGTGATCCTCGCACTGGCCTTAGCGGCGACGTACCTCCTCCCGGATCACGGGGCCGGCGCGCTGGCGCTCCGGATCGCGGTTGCGGCGGCGATTCCCCTTGGCTACATCGCGATTGGCTTCCTGACGCGTGCCGAGTTGGCCCGGGCCCGAGCGATCGTCACCGGCCTACGGAACCGTGGCGGCTCGGCACCTCCAGGCGACACC